>VOFK01000004.1_pt1 | contig 76294 bp, 82 predicted proteins | sample 5384121 | NCBI WGS metagenome assembly VOFK01 (sample SAMN12384730, study PRJNA508395) | human gut metagenome | isolation source: healthy gut J | host: Homo sapiens
GTGATTATCCGTAAATGATATTTCCGTTTTCGTCTTTATATTCATCCAATCCTTTTCGTAAGTTGCCATGGCACGAAGGCTCATACCCACACTGGAGAAACCTCCGTCGTGGAAAAGGTTCTGCATGGTCACTTTGCGGGTGAGGTCGGAGAACATTACGATACAATAATCCGCGCATTCATCGGCAGAAGCATTGCCCAGCGGAGACATACGATTGGCAAAATCGAACAGTTTGTCCATACCTTTCACGCCCGAACCGGCAGTGGTCATGGTCGGTGACTGAGAAATAGTGTTCACACGCACATGATGTTCACGTCCGTAGATATATCCGAAGCTGCGTGCAATAGATTCCAATAATGCTTTTGCATCAGCCATGTCATTGTATCCGTAGAATGTACGCTGTGCAGCTACGTAGCTCAAAGCCAAGATAGAACCGTATTCTGCAATAGCATCCAGTTTCTTGGCTGCCTGAATCATTTTGTGGAATGATATGGCAGAAATATCTAAAGTCTTGCCCAGCATATCATAATCGAGGTCATCGTAAGTACGTTTTTTACGAACATTGGGAGACATACCGATAGAATGCAAAACAAAATCTATCTTGCCACCCAGCACTTCCATTGAACGCTTGAATACATTTTCCAAATCTTCTACACTCGTAGCATCAGCAGGAATCACTTCGCAATGCAGCTTGTCCGCCAAAGCCGAAACTTCACCCATACGAACTGCCACCGGAGTATTGGATAATGTAATGACAGCACCTTCCTCAACAGCTTTTTCTGCTACTTTCCATGCAATGGACTGTTCATTTAATGCACCAAAAATAATACCTCTTTTTCCTTTCAACAAATTGTAACTCATACCTATATTAGTGTTAAATTAGTTTGCAAAGATACAAACAATAAATGAATTATGCCTCATTTTTGCACACAAATGCAAAAAGAATGCAGTTTTAAAACAGTTTTTCGCCTCCAAATGTTTTAAAATAGTGAATATACAAAAAAGATACGGATTATGCAGACTTCATTGTTCTTTTACCCCTAAAGAACCGATATTCTCTACACATCCGTATCTTTATATTTCTATATATACCGCTTATCCCAAGAACGAAATCAATACACCGGCAGCTACTGCCGAACCGATTACTCCAGAGATATTACTAGCCATACAATACTGAAGTACATGATTCTTCGGGTCATACTTCAATGCTATTTCATTGGCCACACGGCTTGCCATCGGCACAGCACTCAGGCCACATGCACCAATCAACGGATTTATCTTTTTTCTTGGTAAACAGATTGAATATCTTCACAAAAAGAATACCACCGGAAATAGACAGGGCAAATGCCAGGAAACCGCCAATCACGATGCCGATGGTTGTCCAGTTGAGGAATGCTTCGGTAGTCATAGTAGCGCCCACCGAAAGTCCCAGAAAAATGGTGGCGGCATTCATGATGCTGTTTGATGCCGCATCGAACAAACGCGAGGTATCGCTGCCAATCTCTTTCACCAAATTACCAAACATCAGCATACCAATCAAAGGCACTGCACTCGGTACGAACAAGGCCACGACTGTAGTAACGACAATCGGGAAAAGAATCTTCAGCACACGCAGGTTCTTGATTTCTGTCTTTGAAGGATATTTCTTTTCTTGCTCTTTCATATTGATACTCAATTCCTTCTTGGTACACCACAGTTTGACCACCAAAGGAATGATAACCGGAACCAAAGCCATATAAGAATAAGCTGCAATGGCAATGGGACCTAACAGATGAGGAGCCAGCTTGATGGTGGTAAAGATAGCTGTCGGACCGTCAGCACCACCGATAATACCCAGTGAAGCAGCTTCCTTCGGTGTAAAGCCCATCAAAATGGCTACCAGCAATACGGTGAAAATGCCCAACTGTGCAGCTGCACCGAAAATAGAGAGCCGCAGGTTACGAAGCATCGGACCAAAATCCGTCAGAGCACCCACACCCATAAAAATAATAGGAGGCAGGAAGCCTGTCTTTATCAACATATAGTAGATGAAGTTCATCAAACCGAGATCATGGGCAATTTCATGCAACGGCATCTCCCAAATATTCTTCATCACGCCATTCACCATTACCATGCCGTTTTCATCGGCTTGGACTACGCCCATTTCACCTCCGGGAAGTTGGCCAGCAATACTCCGAAAGCAATCGGAATCAGCAATAACGGCTCATACTTTTTCTTAATACCCAGATAAAGCAAGATGAACGCAATGGCATACATTATCAGGAACTGCGGTTCGGCAATAATATTGCTGAAAGCAGTCATTTCATATAGTCTTGCAAATATATCTTCCATTATAATATCTTCATTAATACGTCATCTTCCGACACAGAATCACCCGAATTTACACAAATGGCAGTGATGGTTCCGTCATATTCGGCACGAATCGCATTATATGTCTTCATAGCCTCTACATAACAGATAACTTCGCCTTTTGCCACTTTATCACCTACCTTCTTCGGGGTTTCCTGTGCATTCTTTACCAAGAAGAATTTTCCTTCCAACGGAGAAAGGATATCTTTTCCTTCGCCCACCGGAGCAACAGTTTGAGCCGCCGGAGTACCTCCTGCAGCAGCATTGAGGGTAGCAGGGTCTACAGCATAACCGTAAGCTACTGTGACACGATAAGGTTGACCGTTTACATCTACCGTCAATACCTTTGTTTTGTTCTCTGCTTCGACAGGAGCCGTTGCATTGGCTTTTTCTTCCCGGCGTTTCTTCACATCCGCCAAGAAGTCTTCCTTTGCCTTTCCACTCTTATAAGCCTCATACTGAGCCGGATGCATGGCATATTCAAAGAGTTCTTCATCGTCCTGACCCTTATCCCATTGCTTTTCGAGCATCATCTTACGATATTTATCCAATTGGTCGGGATAATTATCCTGTGGATTACCATCAAAGAACTTACGACCTTCGCGTTCTGCCTTTTCTATGATTTCAGGAGCCAATTTGCCCGGCAGACGGCCGGCTTTGCCCAAAATCATATCCCAAATATCATCGGCAATCATGCCCCAGCGTTCTTTACCCTTTTCCATGGCCATTACGTTCATCATGGCAAGGTTTTTCACATACTGGCTGAACGGAGTCACCAAAGGAGGATAACCGACACGTGGCCATACATAAGCCACTTCATTGAAGAGTTTTATCAATAACTCGTCCTGAGTCATAAACGGCAAATTGCGTTTCGCCTTATACTTGTTGATAGATTCAAGATTTGTTTCGAGATCGGCCATCAAGCTTCCCATCATACCTCCCGGAAGTCCCGGAGCAATCAGCAAGGAGTTCATCAGACGGTTCTTCGGGCTGATATATAGTCCGAGGAAGTCATCCATAAATTCCTGAATAAGAGAACGCACTTTTCATGTACGCCTCCATATTGATTTCGGGCACTTTGAAACCGGCATCCTTCAGCATGGCCTGCACACTGATAAGATCGGCATGTCCCGTGCCCCATGACAACGGCTCCATGCCGACATCGATATAGTCGCAACCCGCCTGACATACTTCCAATATAGAAGCCATGTTGAAACCGGGTCCTGCGTGAGAGTGATATTGGATGGGGATATTTTTTATTTTCTTTATTCCTGCTACTATTTTACCCAGTGAAACAGGACGTCCGATACCTGCCATATCCTTGATACAGATTTCATCCGCTCCGGCCTCGATAAGCTGTTGGGCCATGTTTACATAATATTCCACGGTATGTACCGGAGAAAAAGTGATGCATAGGGAGCATTGTGAAATCATGCCGGCATCATGGGCATAACCGATAGAGGGGATAATATTGCGAACATCATTCAAACCGCAAAAAGTACGGGTAATATCTGTTCCTTGCGCGTGTTTTACTTTATAGAATAACTTGCGGACATCTGCCGGAACGGGACTCATTCGAAGACCATTCAAAGCACGGTCCAACATGTGTGTCTGAATACCTGCCTCGTGGAAGGGTTTGGTCCACTCGCGCACTGCTTTATTCGGATTCTCGCCAAACAATAAATTTACCTGTTCAAAACCACCGCCATTTGTTTCTACACGTGCAAAACAACCCATTTCAATAATGGCCGGGGCAACTTTTACCAACTGGTCTACGCGGGGCACATACTTGCCTGCGCTCTGCCACATATCGCGGAAGACCAGACTAAATTTCACTTCTCTTTCCATTTTCCTTAAATGTGTTTTTCTTTTTTGGATTATAGCTTCTCAATTTTTATCACCTGACCTTTACCTGCTGTCAAAAATCTCTACTTCCGCCTTAATAGCATCCATAGCTCCCGCATCGGTTGTAGGAGCTACAGTAGGCACTTTTCTGGGAGCTTCTTCGGGGAGCTACCTTGTTGACAATAGTAATGAGGTACTTGCTCAGATAGATAACAATGAGTAGTATGACAAAGACAGTAGCCATTCCAACTACCATCAGCATCAATCCGACTCCTATGTTCTCCATAAATCTAGTGTTATTAATAGTACTTACTGCACTTATAGGTTATTCAAAGCCTAAAAGTGCTCAAATTTAGGCATTTCGGTTTTATTTTTATAATAAAGGGGTTGAAAAATATGCAAAATTAGTAGAAAAGAAGAAGATACACGAAGAAAGAAAGCGTTCCAAAAACCTAAAACAGCCATCAACTCAGGAAAAACAGCACTTTGATCTGCTGTAAGGGCAGATTAAATCTGCCCGATGACATTACGAAGTCCTTAAAGAAGAATTTCATTCAGCATCTTGCGCTTTTTTTCAACAGGTTCGTCTTCAGCGTATCCTACAGGAATCAACACAGCCGGCTCTATATATTCGGGCAATCCCAAAACAGTGCTGCACTGAGAAGCATCGAAATTACAAACCCAGCAAGTACCCAAACCCTGCTCGGTAGCAGCCAGACAGAGATGTTCCACCGCAATAGCTATATCAATATCTGCATGATCTTTATTGTCGGCACGACGATGCCAAGACTCTTCATGGTTTGTGCAAGCCACAATGATACAGGGAGCTGTGGCAAGCCACTCACGCTTATAGCATTGCTGCAACGCCTTTAATGTAGGTTCATCTGTGACTATTTTAAACCGCCACGGTTGGAAATTAACTGCCGAGGGAGCCAAGCGTACACACTCCATGATATACTCCAATTTTTCTATCTCAACCGAACGACCGGCATATTTGCGGGCAGAATAGCGCGCTTTTACTAATTCTAGAAAGTTCATAAGCATTATTATTAGTTTGCAGACAAAAATACTAACTTTGCTAATATATCCCAAGCTTTTTGCAATGAGTATCATTTATCAATTGCTTACGAACTATTTATATTCTCATTTTGTAATTTTCAATCCTATTATTATCAAATTACTATTGTGATTTGCTTTCAAATTAGTATCTTTGAACCATTGAAAACAGCGAGGAACTTGGACAGAGGCTTCCAAGAACTGTTGTGATTTTTGCTTTCAAATTAGTATCTTTTGAACCATTGAAAACAACTCAGATGAGGTGGGTCAAATACTACCATGTGTTGTGATTTGCTTTCAAATTAGTATCTTTTGAACCATTGAAAACAACCTTACTCTGACGGAGAATCCATAGCTTCAAGTTGTGATTTGCTTTCAAATTAGTATCTTTGAACCATTGAAAACAACTAGACAATTGGGATAGAGCTCAATCAGTCTGTTGTGATTTGCTTTCAAATTAGTATCTTTGAACCATTGAAAACAACTCAGATACGAGTGTCGGATATACTTGCGCAGTTGTGATTTGCTTTCAAATTAGTATCTTTTGAGCCATTGAAAACAACATGTGTCCCGGTTGGCCAAACTGGAGGCTGTTGTGATTTGCTTTCAAATTAGTATCTTTTGAACAATTGAAAACAACACATGATAGAATTGTATCCTGAGCTGGTGTGTTGTGATTTGCTTTCAAATTAGTATCTTTTGAACCATTGAAAACAACTAAATTATACAGATATGGAACTGATACGGAGTTGTGATTTGCTTTCAAATTAGTATCTTTTGAACCATTGAAAACAACGAGTTGTCGAATGATATTGGGAACTTTTATGTTGTGATTTGCTTTCAAATTAGTATCTTTGAACCATTGAAAACAACTTTTTGCGTTTTATCGCGTAATACGCTGTTGTTGTGATTTGCTTTCAAATTAGTATCTTTGAACCATTGAAAACAACCGGCTTTTAGATTTCCAGTAGTTGACACGCGTTGTGATTTTTGCTTTCAAATTAGTATCTTTTGAACCATTGAAAACAACTAATAAGGTTGCTTATAATGCCTATAATAGTTGTGATTTGCTTTCAAATTAGTATCTTTGAACCATTGAAAACAACCTTCTGTTCCATCGTTTATAAATCTCAGGAGTTGTGATTTGCTTTCAAATTAGTATCTTTGAACCATTGAAAACAACTGCAAACGCAGTAGGCAGATTACGATTAAGGTTGTGATTTGCTTTCAAATTAGTATCTTTTGAACCATTGAAAACAACCTTGAGGTTCTTCTAATATCACAGAATCGCGTTGTGATTTGCTTTCAAATTAGTATCTTTGAACCATTGAAAACAACGTGAAGATAATCTTGAATTTGGTAGCTTAGTTGTGATTTGCTTTCAAATTAGTATCTTTGAACCATTGAAAACAACACTTGTTGTTGTCTACTCGGTAGCCAATAGTTGTGATTTGCTTTCAAATTAGTATCTTTGAACCATTGAAAACAACTTGATATAGGATACCGTAGACCTACCCATGTTGTGATTTGCTTTCAAATTAGTATCTTTGAACCATTGAAAACAACCCATACTGTTACTATAACGCACGTATGCAGTTGTGATTTGCTTTCAAATTAGTATCTTTGAACCATTGAAAAACAACAAAAAAAGAAAGAAAGGAAGCGATGAACGATGTTGTGATTTGCTTTCAAATTAGTATCTTTGAACCATTGAAAACAACCCGGTTATCGGTCAAGATATAAGAAGATATGTTGTGATTTGCTTTCAAATTAGTATCTTTTGAACCATTGAAAACAACAGGCTTTTATCCACATAGTCCTTCATTTCCGTTGTGATTTGCTTTCAAATTAGTATCTTTGAACCATTGAAAACAACTGAATATATGTTACAAGCTAATTACCAATTAGTTACACATATATTCAGAAATTAAAAACAAAGTTGTTTTTAATAAGAAATCCCGTTTCAGACGGATTTCTTATTTTTAAAATAATTCCAATTGCTGTCCTGGAGTAGTTACACCTTGTAGTTTCTTTCCATAAAAAAGTTCAATAGCAGCAAATTGTTTATCAGTGATACACATTATTCCCACTTGTCCATATTCAGGCAAAAAAGATTTAACTCTATTTATATGAACAGTTGCATTCTCGCTACTAGCACAATGACGGACGTAAATTGAAAACTGAAACATTGTAAAGCCATCCTTTTGTAGATTTTTTCTAAAATCAGTATAAGCTTTCTTGTCCTTCTTAGTTTCCGTTGGCAAATCAAATAATACTAGTACCCACATAATCCGATATTCACTAAAACGGTCCATTATCGTTCAGGATAACTAATACGACGAATTTCTCCACAAAAACATTTATATAGAGAAGCTGTAGTCTGAGCGACAGCCACCATCAACGGACTACGTTTACCGTTAATACGTACATCCAATGTAGGAATAACAAGCAAACGTGATTTTATTTCTTTTGTTAATTCCAAATTTGCACCATACAATTTCACTAAACCAAACACTAATTCATCAACATAAGGTCGATATGGCTCCATCACATCGTCAGCTAAACAATATGCATTATAACGATTATGATGATGGATCCCTAAGGTAGGAAGCAACCCACTTGCCACTAAAGCACGAGCAACGATAGCACGAAGTATAGCATAACCATAATTCAATAAATTATTAGGAGAAATCCCTTCTCTGTCACGAGTGAAGCCAATAATATCTGCAAATAAATTTTTCCAAAAAAAAGCAGCCGCACGTGCTTCTAAATTCTCTGGATCACCACTCTTCACTTCATTCGCCCAAATTCGCATACATTTCATTTCTTCACCTACACAAACTCTCAATACAGATGCTTGGTTATCTATTTTTGCCTTAATTGTTTGCTGCCAAAGTTGCTTTTTCAATGGCAATGATGCATCCAACTGTTGACGGAAACGCTCATTCTGAGTTGTATTTCCATACAAAGGGAGCATTAAACCCACTGGCATACTTTTACTATCACAAGTAATAACGGCACAATTATTCTCTAATAGAGATTCTAATACACCGGAAGTAATAGTAATTTGCTTATGATCTAGTACTACGACACCTATATCTTCAATCGGCTTGTTACTTCCGATTTGTTCTTTAAAGATATCCGGCAATGAATCACTTTTCTCAACTTCCGGAAGTTTTATAACTAATTGGTTATTTCGTAATGACAAATAAGCCGGATTACCAAAATAAAGTGTTTTCTTTATCATAGTATCATATTTTAAAGGTTAATATATTACTTACCTCGCAATTTCTTCTGCTCTTTTTCGAAATTTTCAATGAAATCTATTTCTACAGGAGATAACTGATTACTAATGCGTTTCTTAAATTCATCATATTCAAGATTTGCTTTTTTCTTTGCTAATTCAGCCGAAATAGCACCAGCATGTTGTAACAATTCTTTTCCTGACAGTCTAAGAAAATCATCCAATTTTTGAATCCAGTCTTTCATATACATAGGAGTATGACTTTTAGCCTGCAATTCTGCAAAGTCAAGATACAAACTTACAATACGATTTAATGTATCCAACTCATCATCTGTCAAATAATTCTTAGCATATTCTATATCATTCCGCTTTGGCACTGCTCCTGTCCAATTAGTTAATCCCATAAAATCTTTCCCTGCATCTGCACGACCGTAAATAACCTCAGCAGCCGTATGTCCATGTATTGAAAAATGCATTTTATTTTGAACCGTGGCAAAAACAATCGAGTAGACTCAGTACTTGGTCATAATCTATGCTCAAAGCATAAATTTCAAGAATTTTACGATAGAATATCTTTTCTGAGGAACGAATATCACATATGCGTGATAATAACTCATCAAAATAATTTCCACCACCTGCACGCTTCAACAGCTCATCGTTCATTACAAATCCCTTTACTAAATACTCTTTTAGTATTTGTGTTGCCCATATTCGAAACTGCACACCACGGTAAGATTTAACCCGATAGCCTATGCTTATAATCATATCCAAATTATAATAAGCCACTTGATATATTTTACCATCAGAAGCAGTTGTTGCAAAAAAATGCAACAACTGAATTTTCCTGTAATTCCCCACTCTCAAAAAACATTCTTTATATGGCGTGAAATCGTTGATTTGTTCCGTTGAAATAATGCTGCCATTTGATCTAATGTCAGCCAAACAGTATCATTGCATAGTGTTACTTCAATTCTTGACTCACCATCTACCGTTTGATATAAAAAGAATTTGTCCTTTGTTTTCTTCCATAAAATAAGAATATATTATTTTTTATATGAACTACTTGATTCTAAGACATTTCCTAAACGATCAACTTTTATAGGCATACATATTTCTTTTATCATTTCATCTGTCCATGCCTTTTTTGCGCCTTATTATTGCTACCTAATTCTATTGTTTGTAAAAATAGGATTCGCTATTCTCGCAGGTATAAAATGTCCTTCATTTCCCGTACAACTTACCATCTTATAAATCCTTCCCCTATCCAAAGGCTGGGCAATAATACCATTAGCTAAATCAGCAGCAGTAGGAAGATAAACCAAATCATTAGGTGACAATACAAAAATAGGGTCATTACCATTCTCATCTTTCCGGTGCAACAGGTAAACCTTGTTTTTTTGCCGTTCAATTGCAACATTCAGTGGAATGGTAGCATAATTTCTTTTTCTTTATTATAGTATTCGTCTTTTTATCTAAAAATATTCGACTCGTATACAGCAAAAAATAAATTTGTTCCTTTCGCAGCCTCTACAAATTTAGAAGATTTATTACCTGTTTGACCTACTGCAAACTTATCAGCCTGTTCATACCAACGAACTTTAATGATAGGCTGATGATACTTTCCATTATTCAGCTGAATAATATTACGATTCATTTCATCAATACCATCCGGCGAAAAAGCAATATCCGGATTATTATCTTTTCAGTTCCAAATGACGTAACAATATTTTTTGGATACCCGTATCAGTAATATTATTTTCTATTTTCTTTCTATCAAAACTAGTATCCAACGGTTTTCTAGTAGCAAAGAATCGATCTTTTAGTATCTTTTTACTAAAATAGTAAACCTCTATTTTAGACAGATTTATATCACTCCAAGTTTCTCTATTATCTTCAAAGTACTTCTTTATTCTCTTCGCGTCAAATCCTAAATTCCAAAGTTCCAATAATTTTCTCTTGAAGTCTTTCACAACGATGCTTTGAGGATTTTTCATCGCTTCATTTAAAGCTACAGTCTTTATCCTACGCAAATTAACTTCTCCAAATACCGTATCTTTATGCATGGATTTACGTATAGCCCAGTTGTCCCCTTTTCCCTGTTTCACAAAGATCTTTTTTGCCTTCTTCATTATAATGCAAGAAGTGATTGGTAGCTTTATTTATAACACGCAAATTTTGCTTAAAACTGACTATTATATTTTCCAAAGCCAAATATGTATCCTGTGTAAACGATGCCCACGGTTTTCTGATCACCCATTTATAGTTACCGTTATTATCAGTCTTAGCTTTATCACACAGCAGTTTCTGCAAATCATATCGGGATAATTCAGCCTTAGCTGTTGCCGACTCATTATTTAAATAATTAATAATATTCCTATTTGCACACGCTATTATTATGGCATCCATTGCATGATGACGATGATCTATTCTTTTCTTATTAAAACCTTTTTGCAATTCCAAAGGCATTGTCGGAATTTCTTGAATCCCAACATTTTTAGTTGTAAATTTATTTGTGCCGGTCAACTCATTGAGTCGTTGAAAACGAGGAAGTATAATCTTATTCCAAACCTCATTTATTCCCCAATCTTTCTTCAAACGATCCGTAACTCCTCCGGTACAAGGAATTACATTCTTTGAAATTGCTTCTTCCTCTCCTTTTTCTCTAACGATGTTGGAAAGAAGAGATTCTTTACAACTTTGCTGATGTACCTACTATCATTCAGCTGACGAGTAACAAACTCCTCCGGAATATCATCCATCAAAAGTTTTTTCATTTTACCACGAGTACGCGAATAGTTATCTTTCACAAATTGCTCATATTCATCCACAGTGAAGATCCTTACTTTTTTTCCAAAAGGAAGTTCTACCTATCTCCCCATGATGCTTCACAATAAACTCATGTCCCAATAAATTGCTTTTAAGCTTATTGACTTCCGCTTCACAAATCACCTTGTTACTAAAAGAATCATCAAAATAACATGATTGAGGAATGACATGCTCTATTTCGTATGCAGACGTAAACAATTTACCTAATGGAATCACTTCACCGGTATAAGGAGAACGATACTTCTGTTCCAGCCAAAGCTTGTAACGCAAAACTTCTGACCTTGAAGGACGCTTCTTCAAATCTGTTTCTGTAAACTTTTTCAATATATCCGATATTTCCTCCGGTAAATCGGAAACACTATTTAAAACACCCTCTTCATAAATACGCAAAATATCCTGCTGACTTGGCGAATAAGGACGAACATTTTCAACCTCATATTCAGGATTCAAAAATTCCGTGAGCAAATATTTGATACGCAAGTTGGTATTCTCATTTTCAGACATTTGCTGTGTCATTTTCTTCCGCTTGTCAGCCGGATTCTTCATCTCACGTCCCAACTCCACATGTATCTCATCAATATTTCCCACTTGTTTCCAAATATCACGAACAACACGTAGTGTTTCAATAATAATCTGCTCAACAATTGGATTACGCAATGAATGTTGCTTAAAAGATTTTAAATACGAATCAATATCAGCAGGAGATTTCCACTGGGTTATTTCTTTTTGCTTCAGAGTGACGACCATAAACAATGTAACACACTAACCAAAGAGGCAAACCTCTGAAATCAGAAACATCAGCAAGATGAATTGCTTTCTCCCCTTACTCTATTTTCTATTTTCTCATCATATTCTCCTGTTATTATCTTATCAATCCGTTCACGCGTTCCTTTATCTATTGAATTCTCACTCCAATATTTTCCCATACGCATTAAAGGCAATAATTTTTTTTAATTGCTTTTGCCGAATAGAACCATATTCTTTTTTAAAAGGTGGGAATTTCCGGAATACATCAACAAAAGAAGCATTCAGGTCGTGTTTATCCGCAAATTTCTGCAAAGCTTTTACTATTTCATTCTTATCTTCAACCGAATATAATATATGCCATAAAGCTTCCTCATTCTCTTTTGTCAGGAATTCAATAGAAATATCACATTTCTCCAGACGCGCCAACATCGATGAACGGGTTTCATTACATGGATAAGGTTTATCTTGTACATAATTCCAACGATAATTCTCTACCTCTTTTTTTTTCAGTCCAAAAAGCGGATATTTCAGAAAAGCCTTTTGATCAATTTCTTTTTACCATTCAACCAGTCAAATAAAGCAACATAATCTTCTTCAGTCTTCAATAACTCATTTGTAACATCCACATCTTGTGCCAAGCCTTTCCTATAAATACGCAGATTTACTATAAATTGCCACAAACGAAATTCTTGAAATAACGGATGTGATTTAGCAATACATTTTACAGGAAAAGATTTTATCTCTCCTGTTTCCTTATCAAGGCAATGATTCTCCTCATAAGGGCAATTGTCTATTAATGATTTTTTGCTTTTAAGAGGACGCTGATAAAAGAGTATATCCTCTAAAAACAAATAAGTAAAAAATCCCGATTACCAATATTATTCCGATGTGCTTCATTTATTGTATATAGTTCTTCAACACAAGCAGCATACAATGCTCTATCTTGCAATTCGGATGGAATTCCTTCTGTTTATCCAAAATCAGTTTCAATTCTTCCTTATAATATTTACGCTCAATGGTTCTCACCAATCTTCCACGAATTTTCTGACTAGGATTTCCTAAAAGCGTATCATAAATATAAGGTACCTACAGTCTTATGAGTCTGATCAATATCCGCTTCTGTTTTCTTCTTGACCAATGACCAATCATTTTCCTTAGGAGCACGAAAAGAGCGTTTTACATTCCCTTCCTTATCTTTTTTCGGAGTTCCGTCCTTCTCTAAATCCGTAGTTACAATGAATTCTTTAGTTTTTCCAACCCAATCAAGAGGCATATTACTTGTTCTTCGATACACCCATCCATTTTCCAAATGCACATTATACCAAATATCCTTTCCCTTTTTTTCTCCGAATCTTCTACTGCAACCACTTTAAGAGCATAGAATTCAACCAATTTATTATTATTTTCCTCCTCTTCCTCACCACGTAATTGATAATATCCACGCTTTTGATTAAAATTCAATAATATCCACGCCAATTCTTCTTTTGAAATTTTAGAAGTCAATCCCTTTTTACGGAGATAGTAGATAGTCCAATCATAAGGTACTTTTTTATCATCTGTTATCAGATTCGGATGATTTAGCTTAAAATCCTCCAGCATTTCCTTAAATGAATCTTGGAATATAAATTCAAACTGACCTGCTTCATTCTTACGCCAAGCCAATTTAGGTTCCTTACCCTTAACTATTTTACCATGCCTATCTAAATCTTGAGCAAAATGAGAAGGCAAAAATCCTAAAATATCAAGAATTCTATGCAACCGTTCTCTACGAAGCAGATATCGTTCGCTTAAACGACGAATTCCACGCAATCTGGTTCTTTCGGCAGTTTGAGATATAGAATTACCTTTATTAAAATCTCCTATCATAGCTGCGTCCATAGGTATGATACGACTTCCAGAAGCTTGTATTTTAACCAATTGTTCACTTCCATCGTCATTGACACTTCCATTTACTACTGCCCAACCTATGCTATTGGTACCCAAATCAAGTCCTAGTATATTTTTCATAATCCAATATTTTTATCAAAACTTTTCAAAGTTATCAAATTATTCTGATAATCACTTGTTCTTTACATATTTATTTCATAGTTTTGCAATACTAATTTGAAGCAAATCACAATAAGGATTATTCCGTTGTGAAAACATTTAGGCTGCCCTCGTCCTTTAACGGGGCTTTTTATATTTATCCTTTAAAAGAAATACAAATATGAAGAAACTTGTGATATTTGATTTAGACGGCACATTGCTGAATACAATAGCTGATTTGGCTGCCGCCACCAACCAAGCTTTACACTATTATGGCTATCCCACCCATAGCACAGATGATTACCGATTCTTTGTAGGAAACGGAATCAACAAACTGTTTGAACGAGCATTGCCCGAGAACGAAAGAAGCGAAGAAAATATTTTAAAAATCCGTTCTCAGTTTGTCCCTTATTACGATAAGCACAACGCGGATTTTAGTCGTCCCTATCCGGGTATAGCAGCACTATTGCTGGCTTTACAAAATGACGGAAGAAAAATAGCTGTGGCGTCCAATAAATATCAAGCTGCTACACGGAAACTGATTGCACACTATTTCCCCGAAATAAATTTTGTGGAAGTATTGGGACAAAGGGAAGGAATACCTGCCAAGCCGGACCCTTCTATTGTAAATGATATCATTGCCACAGCCGGAGTCACCAAAGAAGAAGTGCTGTATGTAGGAGATTCCAATGTCGATATGCAAACGGCACACAATGCCGGAGTCACTGCCGTGGGAGTGGCTTGGGGATTCAGACCGCGAACAGAACTTGAAGCTCTTCATCCCGCACACATCATCGAAAAAGCAGAGGAACTGATTCCATTGCTTGATTGATTAGGACGGAAATATATACAAACAGCAGATATAGTGAAAACATTTCATCAAAGAACCATCAGGTATGTGATAAAAGGTTTGCGTTATCTGGCAACGGAGATTGACTCTGAGAGACTGAAAATAAACGGTTTCTACTCCGACTGGACCATGCCGACTTTCCATAATACGGTTCTTGCTCTACGCTTTTATGATAGTCATGATTTATCCATACCTGCCGGGGGCTGATTCCGGTGTGTTCCAAGGGATTTCCGTATTTGTCGGTCTGATTATCTCACTCGGTTCGAGTACTGTCATCGGTAATATCATTGAAGGCTTTATCACTACTTATATAAGGCCTTCAAACTGGGAGACCGTATCAAGTTGAACGAGACAACAGGAAATGTGGTGAAAAAAACGGCTTTCGTACCCCGAATCCGTACACCGAAATCGGCAAGAACATACGGACTAATCATTCATTCGGAAGTAACCATCGGCTATGATGCACCTTGGAGGAAAGTACATCAGTTACTTATTGATGCTACTTTGGCCACTCCGGGAATACAGGCCGATCCGAATCATTTGTACTGGAAACATCATTAAGTGATTGGTATCCGGTTTATCAGGTTAATACCTATATAAAAGATGCAGACAAAATGGCCGCCATTTATTCTGTTCTACACCAAAACATACAGGATTACTTCAATAAGGCAGGCATTGAGATTATGTCTCCTCACTATATTGCCACAAGAGACGGCAATGAAATAACCATCCCTAAAGAGACAGCCAAAGAATAAAATGAACAATTATCCGTTTTTTACGTTTTTATAGATAAATAGTATAAACTTTAAAAGCCTAATTTATGTCTGTTATTTATAAATTCTTATTTCCCTCAAAACCGGACAGCACAGCCATGTCATTACTATTATTGGCATTACGCATTTTATTCGGTGTATTATTAATGTCTCACGGAGTACAAAAATGGGCAAACTTCGATGCCATGAGTGAAAGTTTCCCGGATCCTTTGGGAGTAGGAAGCCAAATGTCTCTCATTTTGGCCATTTTTGGCGAACTGGCCTGTTCACTGGCTTTTATCTTCGGATTCCTTTACCGTCTTGCTATGATTCCTATGATTTTCACAATGGGCATGGCATTTTTTGTAATTCACGGCAATGACCCGTTCTCTGTCAAAGAACTGGCATTTATCTATCTTGTGGTATTTGTTCTGATGTACATAGCCGGGCCCGGAAAGTATTCTATCGATCACTTTATCGCTAAAGCTATATCGAAAACCAACAGATAAGTATTAATCAATATGCTTTAAAAAGCGTCTGATATCACTTTCCAACCTTTTATAAAGCGGAGATTCTTTATAACTAGTATGCTTGCGGAGTACTATATCAACTCCCTAGCTGACGACGCTGATAGCTTGTCAGCTCATTATGGAACTGCATATCGTGCCTCTGCAAGTTCTTTAATTTCCGCCTCACGCTCACGACGAAGAACATTACAAACAGGCGTCAACAGTTTCATCACTACACTATCCATAATATGATGCCCCTGAATAAACATATAAGTATTATCCGGATATACTCCCAATTGAGCGAACTCCTCTTTCATTGCCTCTATCTCTCCTATCGCTTTGGGATGACGATGCTCCAACTCCTGCAATTTCCGCCTTACACGACGGCTCATATTTTCCAAACTGCGCTCGGGCCGGTAAACACTTACCTGATCCAACTTGACAAACGAACAAAAATCAAGCAATGAAAACTCGGATAATATGTGTTTCCGATAAAACCACACCGACCAAATAAAAAGCGGATAGGCAATCTGTGAATACATCTTCATAAAGGCAACAAAATCTACCAATGGATGGTCATTCAAAGTAGCCATGACACACACTTCATGCAAAGCTCCCGAATAACATTGATAGTTTTCGATGGCGTATGCATACGTATGAAAAACATACTTATTATTGATAATATAGCGGGAAGTATGGGTAGCACCCTGAAGTAAATAATCATAATCACTGTCTACACAGGCAATCATATTCTGCCCCAACTGTGAACCCAGTTCATTCATTAATACAGATTTCTTGCCTTTCGCCAAAGTGGTCTTGGAAGGGAGCATTACTTCAAAATAACGAGTATCATCTTCAAACTCTCCCAATAGGGTACGCCAAAAAGAGACATCGTCGTAACTTTCAACATAAGCCACAATTTTTCGTCTTGCCTTTTTGGGCTTTAACCTATTCGCCGCACCGATATATAAAGAAGAAAGGTTGTCGGATAATCTCTTTCCCATAGCCGTGTCGTTTAGTTAAATTCATTGTGTTATATCACTCACTTCGGTAACGGCATCAAGCCATCCATCCATGACCAAAGCCGGCGAATGAGTCGTGAGTACAATCTGTACATTCGATTCAATTCACGAATTAATGAAATAAGACGTTGTTGCCACTCCACATGAAGAGAAATCTCAGGCTCATCCATAAACAGCACTCCATGCCTCTTGTCCTGTACCAAGACAGTAAGCAAAATAACCAATATCTGTTTTTCACCCGAAGAAAGTTGGTAAGGGTATAAAGTATCACCGTCTTGTTCAAACAAAATCTCATTGCTCTGACGAATAATCTTCTTTCCCGTTTCTCCGAAAAGATCATCCATTAAATCCTGGAATTTCTTCTTAGGATAAGACATTTGGGCGGCACGCATCTGGTCTTCGGGATTACCGGAAGTAAGACACTCGATAATACGATTACCGATATTCACCTGATAATCCAAATAACGGCGCTGCAATTGATAAAGCTGCCAGTCCAGCTCTGTCTTCACATTCTTATCCGCCATTTTTTCAAGCAACTCGGAATGAATCAATGGTCGGTCAAAACTTCTGATAACATCAAAATGAATTTGCGTAGCATCTTCAGGAGAAAAAACAAAATGTACCCCCGGTGCAGAGCCATTACTTAAAGCCCCCCCTTCCAAAGCACTCAAACTATTTACAGACCTGTTCAGAATAGTACTTTTACCTATTCCATTCACCCCACTCAGAATATTAACATCAGGGCGAAGTTCCCACGAGATATCTTTACGTCCCCACAGCCGCTTTATCTCGATACGCTTAATATAATCAGCCTGCTTTTTCATTTTATATAAATTTACTATAAAGCAAAGATAGAAAATATAAAAAAAACACCTACATTTGTACTGTTATTTAAGGTAAAAAAGATATGGCTATTCAGAAGTATAAAGGACATTTGGCATTGCTGGGCGCTGCCATAATGTGGGGATTAATGTCTCCTATCGGCAAAACAGCTTTAGAGAACGGAATTTCAGGACTTTCACTGGCAACTTTTCGAATGACGGGAGGAGCAGTCTGTTTTTGGATTGCATCTATTTTCGCACCCAAAGAACAAGTAAAGCCTCATGACTTGATGATGTTGTTCTTTGCCGGACTATTGGGTATCGTATTTAATCAAGGTTGTTTTACGTTCGGGTTATCACTGACCTCTCCCATCGATGCTTCCATCGTAACAACCACCGCACCGATTGCAACCATGATTGTTGCAGCCATTTATTTGAAGGAACCGGTAACCGGAAAGAAAGTAATCGGCATCTTCTTAGGCTCCATTGGGGCTTTAACTTTGATTATGAGTAGTCAAGGTTCCACAGATGATAAGGCCGGAAGCATTCCGGGAGACTTGTTGTGCTTGGCTGCTCAGATAAGTTTTTCTTTTTATCTGGCTATCTTTAAAGGATTAATCAGCAGATATAATATCTTCACATTAATGAAATGGATGTTCACATATGCCGCCATCTGCTTTATTCCATTCTCCTATCACGAAGTTTCGGCTATTCAATTTAACGAGATATCCACCACCACGTGGGGCTGCGTCTTTTTTGTTATCTTGGGAGGCACATTCTTTGCCTATATTTTAATGATGATAGGACAAAAGACATTGCGTCCGACCGTTATCAGTATGTATAACTATGTACAACCGATTGTCGGTACTTCTGTCTCTATTTTATTGGGCATGGGTACTTTCGGACCGGCAAAAGGACTGGCCGTCGTATTGGTATTCTTAGGAGTGTACATCGTCACTCAAAGTAAGAGCCGTGAACAGATGCTGGCTGAACAAACGGTTCAAAAAGACAGGCACTAACCATAGTTGTTGCAATCCCCCAACTCGGAGATTTATATAATTGACTCTTCCAAACGAAGCTGCTCTATATATTTCTCCGTGTCCTCCCAAAGTTGTTTGGCCTGCGGATGATTCATAAATTTATCTTTTACTTTTTTCGGTTTGCAAGAAGCAAACATTTGTCCGGTCACCTCCGACACTTCTTCATCAAGCAATAAGTGAATAGCTGTTGCCGCACCTTCTTTAGGAGTACGGATGCAAGGACGAAAAAAACAATCTGTCAGTTTATCAAACCACATATCCATACGGATGATATTGGTAGAAACAATTCCCGGATCGGCGGCATTGACTGTAATTCCGCTGTCTTTCACCCTTTCCGACAACTCACGCGTAAACAGCCACAAAGCCAACTTGGTATTGCTATAAATAGGAATACGCCAAAAGCTACCTGACTTTCCGTGGGAAAAAAAATCGGACGTGATATGCCCAAGTGAATAAGTACACGAAACCATATTGACAATACGGCTTCCTTTTCCCATCAAAGGCAATAATCTCATAGTCAAAAGAAAAGGAGCAACATAATTCACCGCCACTGTTCTTTCCAGCCCGTCTTCAGTCTGCATCAAATGAGTACTCATTGTTCCGGCATTATTCATCAAAAGGTCAATATGTTTTCCACGCCCCAACAGTCCGTCTGCAACATTGATAACAGACGCCATAGAAGACAGATCGACCTGACGTACTTCTATCTCCTTGTTTCCTGTTTCCAATATCATCTGATTCTTACGTTCTTCTCCTTTAAAAAGAGTATAACACAACATAATGACATGATACCCTGCCTCGGCTACGGCACGAGTTATTTCCTTTCCCATTCCTCCGTCGGCACCGGTTATAACAGCTAATTTACTCATTTTTCCACTCTTGCTTTTATATATAAACACTTATTTCTTCTCCAATTTTTCAATTTCTTTTTTCAAACTTGCCGGCAGCTCTTCCCGCAAGTGCTGGTGGCAAGCCATTTCAATAGTGTACATTCGTGCTATACAATAGTTACTATGCTTACAGTTACACCGCGCTTTTTCTTCTTCACGCATACGATTGACAAAACCGGGTTCATTAAGCAAAGCACGCGCCATCTGCACAAATTCAAAACCATGATTCAATACCTCATCAATCTTTTTCACGCGAAACCAACCCACCGACATATACTAACGGAATATCCTTTATTTCGGTTCTGAAGTTCAGAGCATCTTCCAAGAAATAGGCCTCTTTGAAAGGTACGGCCGGAATCATCCATTTGCCTGCCATTCTTACTCCATATTTCAGCCACCAGCAATTCATATAGTGAGTCATCGTTTTGATAGGCATTTCACCGCGCATGACATACATTGGAGCTTTACTTACAAAACCTCCACTCAAGACCAACGCCTGTGCACCATCTTGCACCAACCGCTTGGCTACCTGCATGGTCTCGTCTATTTCCATACCTCCCTTAAAGCCATCACGCATATTCATTTTCACCAATACTGCCATATCGCTACCTGCAGCCTGCATCACCTCTTCCATTACCATATCCATAAAACGCATACGATTCTCCAACGAACCGCCATACTCGTCTTTACGGTGATTGGTATAAGGAGAGAGAAACTGACTGATGAGATATCCATGTCCGGCATGAATTTCCACTGCATCAAAGCCGGCCTCACGTGCTAAATTGACAGAACGACCATAAGCCTTTGCCATCGCCGGAAGTTCGTCCTTACGCAAACCGCGTACAAATGTAGGAGAATAAAGATTGAAACCGGAAGAAGCTCCTACGGGTGTTACCCCACAAATACTTTTGTGAGACATGTTTCCGCAATGTCCCAACTGAATACCGGCTGCCGCACCCTCCTTATGGATGGCATCGGTTATGTCTTTCAACCCCGGCACTATCTCAGGGCGCATCCACAGCTGTCGGTCAAAAGACAAACCGCTTTGAGCTACAGCAGCATAAGCGATTGTAGTCATTCCTACTCCCCCGGCCGCTACCGAACGATGATAGTCCAATAACTGTTGTGAAGGTACATTGCCCGGACACATGCTTTCAAAAGCCGCCGAACGAATCGTACGATTTCTCAAAGTAAGCGGCCCGATGGATGCCGGAGTAAATAGTTTAGAATCTATCATGACTTTTATAATTTTATAGTCTAATCGGTTAATAAACAAAAGGAATCATTCGTTTTCTGCCACCCACAGCCTGTGCTCCAAACTCTTCTCGATAACGATTGCGAATCGAATTGGCACGCGGGCCAAATTAGCAAATGTCCACAGAACAAATACCCAAGCAGCCGGTGAGCAAGTCAGTACGGCAAAACCTACCCATTCCAATAATTCTCCGAAATAATTACCTGACGTGACATACCGATACATTCCTTTCTGTGGCAAATAATGACGAGTATCGCCCGGTTTACGTAAATGACGGATCACACTGTCCGAATGAATATTAATTCCCATACCTGCAAAAAAACAGAACCAGTCCTGCCCAAAAAGAAGAAGTATTAAGCCATGCATCCGAATAAAGTCCTTCGGGAGCAAGATAGAAAAGCCACTCGCCCTGCATAAAACCATTCAACACATTGAATACCACTCCCATCAACATAATGGCAATAGGCATCCGGCTCTTTCCTTTCATCAAGAAAGGGAATATAAAAGGCACGCTGGAAATAATGCAGCTCAAAGAGTAGGAAAAAGACAAGAGGCACAGCGCTACAACGCACACTGCTATTCCACCATAAATAGAGCATGACGAAAAACACCGGCGCTTCCATCAATATCCAACCTAGTTTATTGTTTAACGAAATTCCCCATTTGGAAGTTTGGAACATACCATAGCCGGCACGTACATAATAAAGGGCTGCAAAAACAACAACCGCTAATGCAGACATTGTCAGAAGTAATAAGTCAAAAGTCTGTTGTTCCATACTCGGTCCTCCTTTTATTAGATTTAGTTAGTCACTAACAAATTTAAAGAAAATTCGAGAGAGGAGAAATATTTTAGATAGTTTTTGTGGAAAAAGACTATAAAATGCGAGAAAGTGACAGTAAAACCATCGATGATATTATTCTTCAGACACGGATAACATGAATTTCACAGAAAAATCCGTGTAAACCCATGTTATCCGTGCTTGCCAATTACCTCTGCTTCAAAGGCACATATTCCAGTTCTTCCAACACATTCTTGTATGCCGGACGAATAATACGTTTTCCTTCAAAATTCAGCTCCTCATTGCGGTGTGCGCACCACCCCACGATACGAGCCATCGCAAACAAAGGTGTAAATATTTCCTGTGGCAGACCAATCATTTCATATACGAAACCTGAATAGAAATCGATATTGCTGGACACCGTCTTGCCGTTATTCTTAATCTTTCCGAACATAGCGATGGCACGTTCTTCCAACAATTCCAGGAAAGCAAATTCTTCTTCCTTGCCTTTTTCTTTTGCCAAATCACGAGCCAATTCTTTCAACAAGATGGCACGAGGATCGGATATCGTATAGACCGCATGACCGATACCATAAATCAGACCGGACTTATCATACGCTTCCTTATTCAACATACGGGTAAAGTAAGTATCAATTTCGTCCACATTGGTCCAATCCTTGATATTTTCCTGCAAATGATGGAACATATCCGCCACCTGGATATTTGCCCCTCCATGAAGCGGACCTTTCAACGAGCCGATACCTGCGGCGATGGCCGAATAAGTATCCGTACGGCTGGACGAAACTACACGGACGGTAAAAAGTAGAGTTATTACCACCTCCGTGTTCAGCCTGAAGTACCAACAGCAAATCAAGCGTGCGCGCATCAAGTTCCGTATAATCCTTTTTCAACATATACAGGAAGTTTTCTGCGATAGACAGTTTTTCACGCGGATGACGGATATGCAACGAACGACCATACGTGGCATGGCGCAACATGTTATAAGCGTATGCAATAATGGTCGGGAATTTGGATATCAAGTCAATACTCTGACGCATCAGGTTATCACGCGAAGTATCATCCGCCTGCGGGTCAAAACGGTACATTTCAAGCACGCTACGGGCCAGAATGTTCATAATGTTATTTCCCTCCAACTCAATGATATTCATTTTGGTCTTCTGTTCCAACGGAGTATTGTCATTAATCAACTCACAGAAAGACGCCAACTCTTCCTTGTCAGGCAAATGACCGGACAATAACAGATAAGCCACCTCCTCAAAACCAAAACGTTTCTCCTTAATGATGCTATGTGCCAAATCTTCCAAATCATACCCACGATAGAAAAGTTTGCCGGGAATCGGCTTCAATCCTCCACCGGGAATACGTTCATACCCTACTACATTGCCTATCTTGGTCAACCCTACCAAAACACCGGTGCCATCTTCGTTACGCAATCCGCGCTTTACATCAAACTTCTTGAACAATTCGTTCTCAATCCGGGTTGCATTCTTCATATCCTCGGAGAGTTTGTAAATGATATATTCTTTCTTCATATCCGTGAGTTTTTAGGAGTTTATTCTTTCTATTATTTCTTTTGTAAATGCCGACGTGCCAAGCGAGACACCTCCGGGCATAAAACGGGCAAGGTCATGTGTGGCTCTGCCTTCGCCAAAACTGGATTCCAAAGCATTCACTATCAGCTCTGCCGCCTTATTCCAGCCAAAATGTTCCAACATCATGACAGCCGAGAGGATTAATGAACAAGGATTCACCACATCCTTTCCGGCAATATTGGGAGCCGTACCGTGAGTCGCTTCAAAAATGGCATGACCGGTATTGTAATTGATGTTCGCTCCGGGAGCAATTCCGATGCCGCCTACCATGGCAGCCAACTGATCCGAGATGTAATCTCCGTTCAAATTCAAGGTAGCCACCACCGAATATTCTTCGGGAATCAATAACGTATTCTGCAAGAATGCATCGGCTATGCAGTCTTTTATCACCAACTTGCCTGACGCAATGGCATCTCCGAATTCACGTTCCGCCAGTTCATATCCCCATTTCTTGAAGCCGCCTTCAGTAAACTTCATGATATTTCCTTTATGCACCAACGTCACTGACGGCAAGCCATGCTCCAAAGCATATTTACATGCCGCACGTACCAGACGTTCCGTTCCTTCTTTGGACACCGGTTTCACGCCAAACGAAGAACTTTCGGGAAAGCGCACTTTAGCCACTCCCATTTCATCATGCAAAAAACGATAAAACTTCTCAGCTTCCGGCGTGCCTGCTTCCCATTCTATACCTGCATAAATATCCTCCGTATTTTCGCGGAAAATATGCATATCCACCTTCTGAGGCTCTTTTACCGGGGATACCACTCCGCTGAACCAACGTACGGGGCGCAGACACACATACAAATCCAGTGTCTGGCGCAAAGCCACATTCAAGGAACGGATACCACCTCCTACGGGAGTAGTCAACGGACCTTTTATGCCCACACCATATTTCTTGAAAGCCTCCATCGTCTCATCCGGCAACCAAGAACCTGTTTCGTTGAAAGCACGTTCACCTGCCAGTACTTCCATCCATTCTATTTCATGTTCATTGCCATACGCCTTCTTCACGGCCGCATTCACTATGGCTTGCATAGCGGGAGTAATTTCTGCTCCCACTCCGTCTCCTGTAATATAAGGTACTGTCTTTTTCATCTTTTATCTTGCATTTAAAGCAGAGCCGGCACGGAACCAACCTATCTGCTGTTCATTATAAGTATGCTGTACTTCAAAACCATCCTGAGTGCCATCTTCATGGTGTAAAGTCAACAGTCAGATTTCTTCCGGGAGCAAAGTCCGCCAATCCGCTGACGGTAATCAAATCATGTTCTTGAATCTTGTCATAGTCCGCTTTGTCTATAAAAGTCACCGCCAACATTCCCTGCTTCTTCAGATTCGTTTCATGGATGCGGGCAAAACTCTTTGCCAGAATAACCTTTACATTCAGGAAACGAGGCTCCATAGCGGCATGTTCACGACTGGAACCTTCTCCATAATTTTCCTCCGCAACTACCATAGACCCGATGCCTTGCGCTTTATATTGCTTAGCCGCGCCCGATACACTCTCATAGGTATTTGTCAATCGGTTCCACACCTTGTTCGTTTCACCATTGAAAGCGTTCACCGCCCCCATCAGCATATTATCCGAAATATTTTCCAGATGACCACGGAAACGCAGCCACGGGCCTGCCATCGAAATATGGTCTGTGGTACATTTACCTTGAGCCTTAATCAGTAAAGGCATATCCGTAAAATCCTTTCCATCCCATGCCGGAAACGGAGCCAATAACTGCAAACGCTGTGATTCGGGATTCACCTTAATTTCTACCTGTGCACCGGCAGGAGCCAAATAACCGGGATTACCTTGAGTGAAACCTGACGACGGCAATTCATCTCCCTCGGGAACGCTCAATTTCACCTTCTCGCCTTCTTGATTTATCAACGTATCTTTCAACGGATTGAAACATAAATCACCGGCAATAGTCAGAGCCAATACCAATTCAGGAGAAGCCACAAATGCATGTGTATTCGGATTACCATCGGCACGTTTGGCAAAATTACGGTTGAAAGAAGTGACAATCGAGTTCTTGCGGACAGGATCATCGGTATGGCGTTTCCACTGTCCGATGCACGGACCGCAAGCATTCGCCATAATAGTAGCCCCAATCTGTTGGAAAGCATCAATCATCCCGTCACGCTCGGCAGTGGCTCGAATCTGTTCAGAACCCGGATTGACAATCAAAGGAGCAGCCACAGCCAAATGTTTTTTTTCAGCTACCTGACGGGCAATGGAAGCAGCCCGACTTAAATCCTGATAAGATGAATTGGTACATGAACCTATCAGCCCGACTTCCATCTTACGCGGATAACCATTAACCAATACCTTTTCGGCAAACTCTGAAATAGGTGTTGCGGCATCCGGTGTAAACGGCCCGTTGATATAAGGTTCCAACTCGGACAAATTAATTTCAATCACACGGTCGTAGAAAGCAGAAGGATTGGCAACAACCTCAGCATCGGCACGTAAATCATTTGCTACTTTTCCGGCCATCTCTGCTACAGACTCTCTTCCGGTAGCTTTCAGATACACAGCCATCCGGTCGTCATAGGGGAACAAGGATGTGGTAGCCCCCACCTCTGCACCCATATTGCAGATAGTAGCCTTACCGGTTGCCGAAAGTGAAGCTGTCCCTTCTCCAAAATATTCTATAATGGCATTCGTTCCACCTTTCACGGTCAGAATACCGGCCAATTTCAGAATCACATCCTTTGGCGAAGCCCATCCATTCAAGCTTCCGGTCAAATGAACTCCAATCAGTTTCGGCATCTTTAACTCCCATTCCATACCGGTCATTACATCCACAGCATCGGCACCACCGACTCCGATTGCCACCATCCCCAATCCTCCGGCATTGGGGGTATGAGAATCCGTCCCCACCATCATTCCCCCGGGAAAAGCATAGTTTTCGAGTACCACCTGATGAATGATTCCTGCTCCCGGTTTCCAAAACCCGATACCGAAACGCGAAGAAACATCTCGTAAGAAATCGTATACCTCACGGTTGGTTTCCGTAGCCGTTGCAATATCCGGGCCCGCTCCTTTATATGCCTGAATCAAATGGTCACAATGCACAGTAGAAGGTACGGCAGCGGAATCCTTTCCTGCATTGATAAATTGCAACAATGCCATTTGCGCCGTCGCGTCTTGCATAGCCACGCGATCGGGGCGGAAATTCACATAGTCCTCGCCACGTTCATAATTCTTCAGTTGAGCATCATCATAAAGATGTGTATACAGAATTTTCTCAGCCAATGTCAGCGGACGCTGCAACACGGCTCTTACCCGACCTATCTTCTTTTCGAAAGAAGCATAAAAGCCCCTTAACATGTCCAAGTCATATACCATACCTTTTACTATTTATAATTATTACAGTTTTAAATCTATTTTATTTTTGGCAATATAGGAATAATATTTGAATTCTTGTGTTATCTATAATACGTTTAACAAAATAAAACATAAAGTCCTACCTAAAGGATTATTATTATCTTTGCAATTCTTATAGAAAAAAGCATCATTATGAACCAACATATACCCCTTTCTAATATAATTAACAAACTACAACGCAAAGAGTTGTTACTAAAATTAGAATATGATTACGAAAAAGAGACTTTCAGGCAACAGACTGAAGCTATGGGCATCGGGCGCAAAGTGAAACGGGGTATGTGCTGGTATCCTATATCGGCAGGCAGAAGCTATTATAACTCATTGAATCAATTGGTTGTAGAAGTTGAAAGGCAAGAAGACAAAGACATAGAACATGTATTTGAATTCGGCCGTCCGGTATGCTTTTTTACGCAAAATGCATCAGGCCAATTACATTATTTCAATTTTACGGCAACTGTCAACTACGTGGACGAAGACCGAATGGTAATCGTTCTCCCCTCGGCAGATGCATTGCTCAGCATACAGGCAACCGAGCGACAATTGGGAGTACAGCTTTATTTTGATGAAACCAGTTACCGGTTGATGTTCGAAGCGTTGGGACAAGTCCTCAAGGCAAAAAGGGAATCGTCTGGCAGAGTTACGTGAGATTTTTCATGGCAACCAAAAGGCGGAAACTTTCAGTTTCGGCTTCACCCGTTTCCCTTGGTTAAACAATACGCAGGAGGAAGCAGTAAATAAAGTGATGCATGCCAAAGATGTTGCTATAGTCCACGGTCCGCCCGAACCGGTAAAACTACCACATTGGTAGAAGCCATTCATTTACGAGACCCTTCACCGGGGGAAAATCAAGTGATGGTTGCGCACAAAGCAATATGGCTGTAGACTGGATTAGCGAGAAACTGGTGGACCGGGGTGTTCCCGTTCTCCGTATTGGTAATCCCATCCGCGTCAATGACAAAATGCTTGCTTTTACCTATGAACGCCGTTTTGAAAGCCATCCCGATTATCCGCAATTATGGAGTATCCGAAAAGCAATACGCGAGCTCTACGGACGTTCGCGCAAAGGAGCGGAACGTGAGAATATCCGACAGAAAATAAACTCACTGAAAGACCGTGCCACCGAACTGGAAATTCGCATCAACGAAGCATTGTTCGGCGAAGCACGTGTGATAGCCTGCACACTGGTAAGTTCCGCCAACCGAATTTTAACAGGACGCAAATTCAGTACCTTATTCATAGACGAAGCCGCACAAGCTCTAGAACCTGCCTGCTGGATTGCCATCCGCAAAGCAGACCGTGTCATTCTGGCCGGTGATTATTGCCAGCTTCCTCCTACCATTAAATGCATGGAAGCAGCTCGTGGAGGATTAGACCGGACACTGATGCAGGAGATTGCAGACAACAAACCCGACACTGTATCCTTGTTAAAGGTACAATATAGAATGAATGACGAAATTATGCGTTTCTCTTCAGAATGGTTCTATCAGGGTGAACTGAAATCAGCTCCCGAAGTAAAATATCGGAGTATATTGGACTATGACACACCGATAGAATGGATAAATACGGAAGGAATGGAATGCAACGAAGAGTTTGTGGGTGAAAGCTTCGGCCGTATCAATAAAGAGGAGGCGGCACTCTCCATTTCCCAACTCACCAACTATATCAATAAAATAGGTAAAGACCGTTTTCTGGAAGAACGGATTGATGTGGGACTGATTTCTCCTTATAAAGCACAAGTACAATATCTCCGTCAACTGATAAAACGAGATGCTTTCTTCAAGCCTTACCGACACCTTATCACCATCAATACGGTAGATGGTTTTTCAGGGACAGGAACGAGACGTTATCCTCATCAGTTTAGTACGTGCAAATGAAGAGGGACAAATTGGTTTTCTAAATGACTTGCGACGAATGAATGTAGCAATTACACGTGCACGCATGAAACTTATTATATTGGGAGATGCCTCTACGCTGACTAAGCATCCGTTCTATAAGAAGTTATATGAATATATTTATTCGTTACAAACTCATTAAAAAAGCAAGATTCTTTTTGTCAAACAACATGATTCAATGACTTTGTGATAAACAAATTGGAATTATATTTCCGAATTACGAAAGAATCAACCATAGATCTAATAGCTTTAAGCAAAGGCAAGACGCAGGCTTTTGACTGTTTGGGACTATATCAAAAAGTTAATAATGCTGTTGCTTTGCTAGTAGGGGTGAGGTTTGCCCGCCTGAAAAGACTTGCTCTGTGCATTACTCCCAAGGTCGTGACATCTCCTTTTTGTCTATGCGGCTATTTTTTGAAGATGCCCTTTTCAGACGCCCTCACGCCGGAATTATTTTTATAAATCAATTAAAAGCAAGACTCAATAAAAAGTAGTGCTTGAAAACATAAGCCGCAGTAGTCTGATCGCTTAACAGGGCAATCTCCCCCTCATCCGCTACGACAACTACAACCGTTACACCCCACAGAATGATTTCGGATACAACAGGGCTGATCCGAAATGAGCTTTATGAAGAAAATTATATAATCCTAAAATAACGGATACTTGCAGGGAGCCCCCTAAACGGGTCTTTGCTATTTTTTTTTCGGATAACCATGCACATATTTTCAACAGAATGAAATGTGTATTTCCGTTTTGTACATTTTTTCTTCCGATAACCGCCTTTTGCACCCACTTCCCCATCTGTTCCCTTTCTTTTTTCCCTATGTATTACCTATTTTTGCATATCATCAAAACAAAGAAAATCATGCTTAAAAAAGTTTTAGTTACACTTGGTCTGCTCTTCCTGTTAATATTATCCGGGAAAGCAACAGAAACAATAGTCCCCCGCCTCTCCCCACTGCCTGCCACCATACAAGGGCAAAAAATTTCACTAAACGGGGAATGGTATTTCCATCCGTCACTCAAAAGCGGATTCAATGGAACGGAAGACGTGAAAAACTGGAATACAATCCAAGTGCCCGGCGAATGGGTGATGCAAGGATTCGAAGTTAAAAAAGGGGAAGCCGCCGGATATGTCCGGAATTTCGCCCTACCTGCCTCATGGAAAGGTCAACGTATCAAAGTTACGTTGCAATGCTGTGTACAGTGATTGCAAAGTGTTTGTCAACGGAAAAGAAGCCGGTTCCCATTTAGGCGGATTCACAGCATTCGAGCTGGATGTCACCGATTTGGTAACTTATGGAAAAACAAACCAAATAGCCCTTTCCGTTACCTCGGAAAGCATAGCCGATGCAACTTCCAATGCCTCCAACTACGCAGTCCATCCATTGGGCGGAATCACACGCGACATTTACTTGTTTGCCTTGCCCGAAGTAAATTTTTCCATGTTCCATGCCACTACATCATTCGATTCCACTTATACCGATGCCATACTTAAAGCGGAAATCACCATTGCCAATGAATCAAAGGAAAAAGCAGATGGGCTGACTGTAAACTTTATCCTGAAAGATGCCGCCGGAAAGATTATCCCCTTGCCATCCGCCTCCTCTCCGGTACCGACAATCATCAATGGAAAAACAGAAACCATCAGTATATCCCTTCCCGTTACCAAGCCGGTAAAATGGGATAGCGAACACCCATATCTGTACAGCCTGACGTGCCAATTAAAAACAAGCAAAAAATCCTATCCGCCACAACCCGCCGCATAGGATTCCGACAAATAGAAGTCCGAGGCAACCAAATCTTTGTCAACAACCATCCCATAAAGCTCCGTGGAGTCTGCCGGCACGAAGTTATGCCCTTACGCGGACGTTCGCTTAACAATGATATATGGCGCAAAGATGTCGAACTATTCCGTCGAGGCAATGTGAACTATATCCGCACTTCCCACTATCCACCCGATGAAGCACTGCTGGAAGCCTGTGACGAACTGGGTATGTTTGTCGAAGTAGAAGCTCCCTTCTGTTGGGCGCACCAAGCGGATGTACCCGCCGACAAGCACTATGACGTGCTGGTCAACCAGCATGTCGAAATGGTAAACCTGAACCGTAGCCACCCTTCCATCCTGATGTGGTCAATGGGAAACGAATCACTGAAATTCAAGGAATACTTCAAACAAGCATCGGAAACAGTCAAACAGCTGGATCCTACCCGTCCTCGCATTTTCAGCCAGTGGGGACCGGATGCCGACGAAGGAACGCTTGAAATAACTAACCATCATTACCCCGGCCCGGAAGGTCCCGGACAAATACCGCCACTATAAACGCCCGGTAACTTTTTGACGAATTCTGTCACCTGAACGCATACAACCGCCTGGAACTTGCCGCAGATCCCGGTTTGCGCAATATGTGGGGAAAATTATTAGACGCCATGTGGAATGATATGTACCACAGTCAAGGTGTTTTAGGAGGTGCCATCTGGGTAGGGATTGACGACACTTTCTTTCTGCCGGGCGAAAAAGCAGTAGGTTACGGCACTTGGGGAACCATAGACGGCTGGCGCCGCGAAAAACCCGAATATTGGGGGATGAAAAAGGCATATAGTCCCGTTAAAATCTCCCTGAAAGGAAATATGGACCATGAAGGAAAGATACGGTTCCAAGTTGAAAACCGCCACCTTTTCAGTAACTTGGCAGAATGCCGTATAACCTGGGAAGCCGGTGGACAAGAAGGTAATATCACCGGTGACATCGCACCCCGTTCGGCAGGCGAACTGGAAATAACCTTGCCGGAATCATTACGCCATACCGAGATGCTGAACCTGACCGTCACAGGAGTCCGCGGCTTTGAAATTGACCGTTATTGTTTCCGTATCTTACCCGAGAACAATGAATCACAATCCCCGAAACACCCGGCAGGCAAACTCACTTGCCAAGAATCGAAAGACCTTATCCGGATAAATGCAGGAAAATACCAGTTTGAGATTAGCAAACGCAACGGACTCCTGACTGCTGCACACCAAGGTAAAAGTGTGTTGAACCAATCTCCCTCACTGATGGTACTCCCCTTGAACGGTGAAGGTGAAGGCATACAGATGACAGGCAAAAACCAGACTTTTGCGCCATTCAATCCGGTCTGTCAAAACTGGGTGGCGCAATCAGTAGAATGTATTGCAATGAAAGAAGTCATTGAAGTCAATATCCTGGGAAGTTACAAAGAAGCAGAAGGCAAGTTCAGCTATCGTTTTTACCCTGATGGAGAAATCACTGTATCATACAATTTTACTTTATTGCAAGATATTTCTCCCCGGCAAACCGGACTTGTATTTACCGTTCCCCATTTCTATAACCAATTGGAATGGAAACGTAAAGGATATTGGAATGCCTACCCGAAAGATCATATCGGCGCTTTGGAAGGAACAGCAAAAGCTTTTTGATGAAACATTGCCTGTATCCGGTCTGGCAGGACCTTCTAAAGAACCGACAACGGCATGGTCTTTCGACCAGACAGCCAACGGCTCCAATATTTTCCGTTCAACCAAAGAGAATATATATACTGCCGTATTAAGTGGAAACGGAAAAGAAAGAATATCGGTACTATCGGACGGCACGCAACATTTCCGTGCCTGGATAGATGGCAACAATATACGCTTTTTGGTAGCTGATTATAATAATGCAGGTCGTGATACTTATTTAGTGTCCCATGCACAGAAAGGATACAGGCCTTTACGCAAAGGTGACTCCATAAAAGGTGTGGTGAGACTAAGACTATAGCCTTTGGAGAATTGTGTCAAACCGTTGATAATGCTGTTATTTTGTCAATAAGGGCGAGGTTTACTCGCCCGAAAACAGTTTGTTTTGTGTATTCCCCCTCCAAGGTCGTGACCGTTGCTTCGGGCAGGCCCCCCTACCCCAACAATTGACAATTTGATAGGCCATTTTAGTTTTGATACCCTTTTATTAGGAAAAAAAACCAAAGAGTTACACAAGATACTTTGATTATTAAGAACAAAGGTAATCATTATTCTGATTTACTTATTTTCAACAAAAAATAAAAAACAATAAGTCAATCAAAATTATGACATTTTAAACCATAAACCAGCATTAATTTTCAACCACTGATTCGCATAAACAAGGAATTTTTATACAAAAAATATATGATTGTTCAGAAAAGATATCTTCAAAAATGGTTACTCCTGCTGGCATTCAGCCTAAGCTCTGCCGGCGGATGGGCACAGACAGACAAGGTCTACACCTTCGAAACAGTCAAAACGTTATATGCCGGCTTAAACCGAAAGCATTCGGTGGCACACACACCATCACCCTCCTACGTAAAAGGAGTAAACCAACCCATACACTCATTGAACGGCGATTGGTTATTTGCCTGTAACGTGGAAAACATTCCGGGCAACGTGAGCAAAAACCGAATTTCAAATGGGAACCAATCAGCGTTCCATCGGAATGGTATATGGAATCATACCTGATTGAACCGGAAAATGGGCGGATATTACAAAGAGTTCGAACTCCCGCCGATTGGAAAAAGCAAAAGACACTGATCCGTTTCGGAGCTGTTGAAAGCGAATGCCGGATATACCTCAATGGGAAATATATAGGGGAACATACAGGTTCGATGACGCAATTTGAAAAAAGAGTTAACCCCTTTCTTACTTTCGGTAAAAACCGGCTGACGGTCTATGTACGTAGCGAATCGTTAGCCAGCGGAATATCAAAAATATCCCATTATGCCAAGCACCAAGTCGGAGGAATATTACGAAATGTTGAATTGATTGCAATCCCACAAACGTATATCAACGATTTATATTGCGAAGCGCAATTATCTGATGATTTAAAGCAAGGCATATTAAATACTCACCTCTCAATATCCGGCAGACAGAAAAATCCCAAAATCGAAATCATCATCAGGGAAAGAGGTATCGAAGGATTATCCAAAGAGGCAAAAAGAGATCTATCGGCAAAAACGACGTTTAAGCAGTTGAAAAACATCGTTATCGATGCCCCTAAACTATGGCATGCAGAAACTCCTTTTTTATATACTGTTGAAGTCTCTCTCTTTGAGAATAATGAAAAAGTAGAGATCATACAAAGAAATTTCGGATTCAGGAAAATAGAAATCAAAGAGAATATTCTTTACGTAAATAATCTCCCTGTTAAATTAAGAGGTGTTTCTCGTCACGATATTTCCGCTTATGAAGGACGTGCCATTAAAGACACGGTTTCCTTACGCCGTGATATCGAACAGTTACGGAATGCCAATTGTAATTATATCCGTACTTCGCATTATCCTCCGGATAGTTATATGTTGGACTTATGTGACCGATACGGTATCTTTGTAGAAGATGAAGCACCAGTCTGCTGGGAGTCCGGAAAAAGATTCGTATGACAGGATCAGCCAAATCTTTTTACGGTTTCAAGTCAATGGTAGTCAGGGATCGGACGCACCCTTGCATTCTACTTTGGTCTTTAGGAAATGAAAGCGAATGGAAACCTAAATTTTACAACAACCTGCTACTGGCTAAAGAACTGGCATCCGGCATTCCGGTCAAATTCTCCCATTCGGAAACTCACGGAATCATAAAAGCAACAGATATCGGAACTAAGCATTATCCGGGTTGGAAAGGACTAATGGCTTTCGAGAATTACTTCCGCCCGATCATATTCGGGGAAGCCCTCCATCTGAATTGCTACAATACTTCCGAGAACATAACAGATCCGGGACTAAGAGATATGTGGGGAGACTATCTTAAATATTTTGTCGATTTTATCCAGGAGTCACCTTCCATCACCGGACTAGGTATCTGGGGATGTACCGATGAGATATTCTACCCCAAAGAAAATGCTCCTTGCGGATACGGTCCTTGGGGAGTTGTCGATGGATTCAGGAGAGAAAAACCGGAATTCTGGCATATGAAAATGAGCTACTCTCCTATCATTGTCACCAGTAAACATTTTTGAAATATCCGGCAACGAGACATTGATTACATTAGATAACAGATATAATACATTAAATACAAATCAGACGGATATTATCTGGAAAGACATGAAACAGCAAGGAGTTGTGACAACTGACATTCTTCCCGGAAGGCAGGGAACACTTCGTATACCTCACATTGTAAAAGGGGATACACTAACCCTCGTCATAAGGGATCGAAGAGGTTTTGACTTATCGACATGGAAAATCCCTAAAGTCTATTCCCCTTATTATGCTATCCCCGGATTGACAAAAGGGAAAGTACAGGTTCTTTCTTCCGATACATCCTATCAAATCATTTCAAAAAATATCCGATATGAGTTCTCTCGTAAAACGGGAACATTGGTTTCAATAATGAAAAATGGAGAACACATCATTACGGACCGGCAATGGTGTATGCAATACCCCATCTGAAAGAATACGAAGTCATTGATTATATTCCGCAGGAACAGACCGGAAAATTCCTCGGTTTTACCTCAGAACCTTTAAAGGATTGGAGATTTGAATCGGAGTCCATCGAACAGACTGATAAGGGTGTTTCCATCACTGTCCGTGGAAAATATGAAGAAAATCCGATTGAGCTCGTTTATTCTTTCGACAATAACAACAGGCTAAGAATCGATTATATTCTGAATATATTCAAGATTGGTAACAGTATTCGCCAAATCGGTATAGGTTTCCACCTTCCTGACATCTATAATACGTTGTATTGGAAACGAAAATCATTATGGAGTGTCTATCCGGATGACCATATCGGTCGCACCGAAGGAACGGCAAAAGCCTTTTATCCAGAAACTCAATCCGATTATCTCCGCCAAAGAACGATACCTGTACACGGTTTTAATAAAGACGGAAATAAATACGGCTCAAATGATTTCAGATCGACAAAGCAAAATATCATAATCGGCAAGCTGATCAATGAGAATGGAAATGCAGTAACAATCGAATCAAACGGGAAGCAACATCTCAGAGCCTGGGTTTTGCCCGATGCCACATCTTTTTTAGTAGCCAATTATTCCGATGCAGGCAATGAATTTTACCTCAATTACGATTCCAACAGGACAAGGTATCTAGATTCATATATCGCTGAAGATGGTGACATAGCCGGATGGATACAGCTTAAATTCGATTAGTTTTTACTTTTTCTCCTTGGGAATCGTAATTGGGAAACAATAAGAATAATTAATTAACTGAATTATAGTATTTTAAACCATGAATCAGAGTTGATTTCCAACTACTGATGTTTATAAATTACATATGTATCATGAAAAAAGCAATTATATTTACTGCATTGGCTTTCAGTGCAGCTACGCTTTCTGCGCAATATAACATTAATTTGAGCAGAGTCACTCCTCCTTCCATCGAATATCTGAAGATGGGAAATACAGGACCAAAAGGAAAAAGAAATCCGTGTTAATAATCTGTATATGGATGAAGCCACACAGACATTAGACGGACACTGATGCAGAAGATGCAGACAACAAGTCCGATACCGTATCCTTGTTAAAGGTACAATATAGAACGAATAACGAAATTATACGTTTCTCTTCAGAATAGTTCTACCAAGGTGAACTGAAATCAGCTCCCGAAGTAAAATATCAGAGTATATTGGACTATGACACATCGATAGAATGGATAATACAACGAAGAGCTTGTGGGTGAAAGCTTCGCCGTATCAATAAAAAGGAGACGGCACTCTCCATTTCTCAACTTACCAACTATATCGATAAAATAGATAAAGACTGTTTTCTGGAGGAACAGATTGATGTAGGACAAGAACAAGACGTCATCCTCATCAGTTTAGTACGTGCAAATGAAGAGAGACAAATTTGTTTTCTCAATGACTTACGACGAATGAATGCAGCAATTACACGTGCACGCATGAAACTTATTATATTGGGAGACACTTCCACATTGACTAAGTATCCATTCTATAAAAAGTTATATGAATATATTTATTCGTTACAAACTCATTAAAAAGGCAAGATTCTTTTGTCAAACAACATAATTCAATAACTTTGTGATAAACAAATTGGAATTATATTTCCGAATTATGAAAGAATCAACCATAGATCTAATAGCTTTAAGCAAAGGCAATACGCAGGCTTTTGACTGTTTATTCTTACTTTATTATCCTAAAGTAAGAACTTTTATTTATAGTATACTGGATAACGAGGAAGAAGCTGAAGACTTAGCACAAGATACTTTTATTAAATTATGGACTGCCAGAGCCCAATTATCCTCACGTACAAAATATCAATGCATATATATACCAAACAGCCAAACACGTTTTATATACCTTTTTTAGATAAAAAAATAAATACCCACACAGTCGGAATAGACAGTGTGCGAGAGACCCCCCTCTTGAACAAGTAGAAGAAATTGTTTATAGCCACGAACTTGAATCATTAATAAATCGCGCCATTGATAATATGCCCACACAAAAGAAAACAAATTTTCTATATGAGCCGTAAACAAGGAATAAGTAATGAAGAAATCAGTCAGCGACTGAAGATTAGCAAACGTACCGTAGAAACTCACATATCTATAGCACTAGCCACATTACGAAAAATCACTTCCGCATTAATGCTGTTCTAAATTTATTACCCTAGAACTTTCCCTTTTCCTTTTTAAATCATAAAAATGTAAAATACACGAAGCATGTTACGTATATTTTTTTTCATAACTGAGTCTTATTATTAAAAGACTGGAAGAAATGAAAAAAAAAACAACTGATATATCAAATCATCCGTAAACTAGCCGATAGAACATTACCGGCTTCCCAACGTGATATCGTATTACGCTGGTTGATCGGACCGCAAGATACTTCTGAAAAAGAAGAAGCCATGTTTCGTCTATGGAATGACACGAATGGCACAGAAGTTTCAGATGAGTCAGCAAAAAGAGCCTTACAAAATGTAAAAGAGAAACTCAATATAAACAAATTACGAACAAAACATATCCAATGGTTTCAAGTTGCAACTAAATATGCAGCTATCCTTTTATTACCTTTAATAACCGGACTGGTAGTTTGGGGAATCATGGAAAACAAAGTGGCAGAAAGTTCGGATATGATAGAATGTTTTGTACCAAAAGGAGAACAACAAACCATTACGTTATCTGATGGAACAAATGTAACTATCAATTCAGGCAGTTTGTTCATCTATCCAAAAAAATTCTACGGTAATAATCGTAAAGTGCATTTGTCGGGAGAGGCTTATTTTAAAGTAAGTCGAAATGAGGGTATGCCGTTTCTCATAAGCACTGGTCCTCTCAATATAAAAGTATTAGGAACAACTTTTAACGTAGAGGCTTATCCTGAAGATGAAAATATAACGACTACCCTAGAGGAAGGAAGTGTTAAAGTATATCGTTCCAGTTACCCTGAAAAAGAAGGAATTATTATGAAACCCGACGAAAGACTAGTATATCACAATCAGAATGATAAATTCGAATTATACAAAGTTGAATCAGAAGATTTTACAGCCTGGACAAACGGAGAACTCTATTTTGTCGAGCAACCATTATCCGTTATTCTAAAGACGATAGAAAGAAGATGCAACGTATTCTTCAGGTATGACAGCCAAATAAATCTGGAAGATACATATACCATCAAATTTAAAGCAGATGAAAGCATAGAAGATATGATGCGCGTACTGACATTCCTGGCCGGTGACATAGGCTACGCCATAAATGGCCGTACCATTCTTCTGCAATCCAATACGAAAGGAGGTGACACCCAATAAAAAAGAATATCGGAAAGCGCCTTCCACAACAGCTTCCCGACATTCGAAATAACACATAGACTTTCTGCATAAATTACAAATGTAATACAAAAAAAGAATCGCAAAGCTCTTTAATTAACAAACAGATAAATCTAATACACAAAGTTATGATTTTATTTAATACAAAAGACCATTTTATGGCCTATAAAAAGTGCTAAAATACTGGCATTTTCATCATTCATATTTATAGCCGGAGCAGGACACGCACAAAACCAAGTTATCCAACTTCCTAAAAAGTCAATCACCATACAAGAAGTTTTCAAACAAATTGAAAAACAGACAAAACTATCGGTTGACTATAATAATAAAAAAGTGTCTAATGTCATTCGAGAAAAAGTTAACATTTCTGATGGCAATATTCAAGATGTATTGAGAGAAACTTTAAATGGAACCGGACTCACTTTCCGTTTTGAATCCAACCACATCATTATCTATCCCAAAGAAAAGGCATCTCCAACTACCGGTAAACCTAAAAAAGTAACAGGTATTATCACAGACAAGAACGGGGAAGCCATCATCGGAGGTACAGTTCAAGTCAAAGGAACAAGTACTAGGAACCATTACAGATATTGATGGGAAATTCACCTTAGATGTTCCCGAAGGCTCCATGTTAGCTATCTCCTATATCGGCTATAAGACGCAGGAAGTCCGTATAAATGACTCTGAGACGGTTAAAATAAAGCTCCGCGAAAATACAGAAATGCTTGATGAAGTTATTGTTATTGGCTATGGTACAACATCTACCAAAAGATAGTTTCTGCTGTAACAGCCATAAAAGGTGAGAAACTACAAGGTTTACCTGATGCCAACCTCACTGCTACCTTGCAAGGACGTGCTGCCGGTGTCATTGTACAAAATCAAGGTGGAGAACCAGGCAGTACTCCAAAGATTTCTATCCGTGGCGGTAGCACACCCACCTATGTTATCGATGGAGTAGTAGCCAGCGAATGGGATTTCAAGACATTGAATCCCAACGATATTGAGAGTATGTCTATCTTGAAAGATGCCGCTTCTTTGGCCGTTTACGGTTCACGTGCAGCCGACGGTATTGTACAGATTAAGACCAAAGAAGGACGCAAAGGTAAAACCTCAATTGTATATAGTTTCAATGCTCAATACAGCCAACCAACTTATATGCCCGATAAAATAGACGCCTATACGTATGCAAGTGTACAAAATCAGGCCGGATTATACGATGGTTCAGGAGAATATTCGGCATACAGCCAAGAGGAAATGGAAATAATCCGAAACCAATCAGACCCTTATAAATACCCCAATACGGATTGGTACAATATTGCATTGAAAAAACTTTGCACCAGAATATCGTCATTCACTTTCAATAAACGGCAATCAGAAAAATCTAAATTATTACATATCATTGGGTATATTTGAGCAAGGCAGCCTCTATAAATCTGACGCTTTAAACTATTCCCGATATAATTTACGCAGTAATGTCAATACCACTTTTGAAGAAATAGGTTTAAGAGTAGGCTTGAATGTCAACGGTTCGCTAGAAAAGAAAAAATATCCGGCATTTTCCGCCAATAGTATTTGGGATCACCTAAATGCCAAAAGTCCTTTAGACCTAGCTTATAATCCTGACGGAACATTAAGTTCCATCCTCAGATCACCCTTTAATGGAAATGCACAAGGACTCCGGCTATGATAAAGATGATGGTATGTTTGTCAATACACAATTTATTGCAGATTGGGAAGTTCCTTGGATAAAAGGATTATCTTTCGGAACCATGGTCAACTACCGTTTGAATGCATCTCATATAAAAGGATTACACGCTCGTGCACCTCAATACAATATGGACGGTACAGTAGTGCAAGTTGCAAAGCCTACCCTAACAGAAAAAGCTTATTTCGGTTCAGCCTATAACTTTGAACTAAGCGCAGCATACGTACATACTTTTGCTGAAAAACATACCATTGACGCGAAAGCCGTATTTACAGCAGCCGAAAACGAAGGATTTAACTTTGAAGCTTACCGTAAAGATTACCTTTCCACTACAGTGGATCAATTGTTTGCCGGCTCCAGCATTGGTATGACTAATACCGGTAATGCAGAAGAAGGTGGACGCTTGGGATTTGTAGGACGTTTAAAAATATGACTACGCTAATCGTTACTACATTGAAGGAAGTTTCCGTTACGACGGTTCTGATAATTTTGCTCCAGGACATCGTTGGGGATTTTTCCCCTCAGTTGCCGCCGCATGGGATATTACAGAAGAGCCATTCTTTAAAAAAACCTAAATCTGAAGAATATCAATTTATTAAAACTCCGTGCCTCTTACGGAACAACAGGCACAGAAACAAATGTAAATAGATTCGGCTACCTTTCTACGTATAATATGGTAGAAAATGCAGTTTGCATTGGTGGTAACCTTATTTCCGGTTTCAACGAAGGAGCATTGGTTTCTCCCGATCTTCTGAGTTGGTATACTCGCCGTTCATTAAACATTGGTATTGACGGTAGTTTTTTAGATAATAAGTTAAAAGGTTCTGCCGACTATTTCTTCTATGTAACCAAAGGAGGTTTGACAAGTCCCGCAGACCGTTACATTACCCCATTGGGAACGAAACTACCACAAATCAAATCTGATAACGAACATAGACGCGAAGGTTTTGAACTGTCACTCAGATGGTCGGATAAAAATAGGTTCCGACATTGATTACGAAATTGGTGCTAATATGATTTCTTATAGAAACTTATGGGTTACCAACAGGGGAGAAGGATTATCACAATTAAAAACCCATACCAACGTAACACACACCAATCAGATTATCTAGGACTATATCTGTTGGACAACGGATTATATCAGTCTATCGAACAAGTACTAGGAGTACCCCGTCGCCCGGAATCCACCGAAACAAAGCTGGGGAGACATTGTCTATCAAGATATAAACGGAGACGGTAAAATTAACAGTGAAGATAAGGTACGCTATGGTATGCCTATCGATCCCCATTTTACTTATGGAGTAGATTTCTTATTCGCATATAAAGGTTTCACGCTCTCCGGTTTGTTCTATGGAACCGGAAAACGCCACATGATGTTTGGAGTAAATGCCAGAAAAGCGCAAGGTGAATATGTAAAAAATAAATTCCAACTGGATTATTGGAGAGAAGACAATCGTAACGCCACTTTTCCACGAATTTCTATGGTAGCAGGTGTAAATGGTGAAAACAACCGTATAGAATCAACTTTCTATCTTAGAAACGCAGCATTCCTACGTTTAAAGAATCTATCTTTGACATACGACTTTAAACATAAACTTTTGAAAAGTGCAAAATGGTTGAGCACTTGTCAAGTGAGTCTAACCGGTAGCAACCTATTTACCATTTCTGGTGTATCAGACTATTGGGATCCTGAAACAACCAATACAAACGGAGGATATCCCACATCACGCATTTACTCTTTAGGTGTAACTTTAGGATTTTAATTATTATGAAAACAACAACTATAAAATTAGCAGCAATAACCCTCTTAATAGGGTGTACAGGATGTAATGACATCTTGGATAAAGGACCACGAGATAAATTTTCAGAAAATGATATATGGGGAAGTTCAGAATTAGCACAAGCTTTCTTATATCCAACACTGAATGATGCAACCGACAAACTAATATCCTATGATCATTGGTCGGACAACGATATAATACAGGATATCCCCCGGTACATCCAATGTAAACAAAGAACAAATAGACAATTACTATGATGCCGGATGGAATCAAAATGTCTATAGTCAAATTCGCAAATGCAACTTAATGCTTCAGAAGATGGAGGAAAACACCAGCTTCATTGAACAAGACCGAAAATACCTGACCGCACAAGCCAAAGCATTGCGAGGTATTATTTATTACACACGTGCACGTCTGTTCGGTAAGTTGATGATTGTAGACAAAGTCATAGGAGAAAATGATAATATGGAACTTCCACGTACCAATACCATCAAAGAGACCTACGATTTCATACTGAATGATTTAAAGGAATCCATTGCCGATCTTCCTGTTACCCACGGCAGTCAGCAAGGCATACTTACTCAAGGAGCCGTTTATGCTTTGATTGCAGAAATAGCCTTACAAGGAGCCGCTTATATAGAAAATGGCCAAGAAGAGTATTATTCTATAGCAAAGAAAGCAAGTGAAGATCTTTTCTCATTAAACCAATATGAGTTGGATGCCAATTATGAAAAGATGTTCAATGAATTCGATTATGCCATGGGGTCTAAAGAAATCATATTGGCACAATGGAAACACGAAACAAATACCCAATTCTCAAATACATGGATACAGGGATTGGTCCCGAACGTCAACAATGATAAAATCAAAGAATTTGCAAATCCGCCGTTAGTTGATAACTTTGAAGGATGGCCAAGCACATTTCCCTCTTGCGATTTAATAGACGCCTACGAAGTTATAGACGAAGACGGGCAAGCCAAAGATTGGGATAAGACCTCTTATTATCAAAATTATATAACCAACGGCGGATATGTTTCAAATGCCATTTATAAGAACCGCGACAAACGTTTCTATGCCACCATTGTACAGGATTCTTCCAAATATTTCAACAGCATCGTCACTATGCGCGACAAAGGAAACCTGCACTGGAATAGCCGTGTAGGCGGTGACTGGGGAAGCGCCTTAACCGGATATCTGTACCGTAAAGGAGTTTATACAGATAAGAAGGTTTGGTATTCCGACCCTACTTACTACCATTATGTCATCATGCGTTTGGGACGTGCTTATCTAAACTATGCAGAAGTAATGCTGCGCCAAGGAAATATTCAAACAGCTATTGAATACATCAACAAAACACGTACTACTCACGGTGGATTACCTGCTTTATCAACATCTCTCAGCCTAGATGAAGCCTGGAAAGTCTACAAACGTGAGCGTCGCGTAGAATTGGTTCATGAAGGAGACCGATACTGGAGCCTATTGAGATGGGGAAAAGCCGATGGAAAAACTACGGTAGAAGAGCTTAACAAGACCCATCACTCCATCAGCATATCCGAAGACGGAAAGAGTTTCGAAATCATCCCCCTACCTTTCCGGACTTCTGAAAACGAACGTATATTCACCAAGAAAAGATATCTTTTCCCTGTGCCCGAAGGCGAAAGAGTAAACAATCCGGCTCTTGATCAAAATGAAGGCTGGTAAATAATAAGTAATCCATATTAAATAATTAAGAATATGAAAAGAATATATCAGATTTTAGTATTAGCAATACTTGTCATACTTAACACTTCCTGTTTAAAATCCGGTTTAGACGAACTGGAGACTTATAATCTAAACGATATTACCAATGTTCGTTTTGAATACAGATGGTGGAATGAATCCGAGCAAAGAATGCGTATAATTGAAATGAACGTAGACAAAAGTATAGACAAGGAAAATAAAAAAATATCTTGTACTATTACTGTACCAGAAGCTACCAAGACATTTACGTCTGATATCAGAAGTCAAGTATCCCTCAGTACATTGGCTATTAATGTAGATGCATCTACCGCTTCACGTATTTCTCCTGTAGGCAACGCACCGGTTATGGGAACTTTTCCCAGTGACTTTTCAGACAGAGAGTTTGTATACGAAGTGGAAAGCCGGAAACGGTGACATTGCCAATTGGACAATTCAAATTATTGATTTTAAAAAATGACAAAAGCATTTTTTTGAATATCTTTTAAACTTGTTGTTATAAACAGGTATTAAAAAATTAATAAGCATAAAAAGATTCTTATCAGGAAACATCTGTAACAGGTTGTTCTTGAACACTCATAATATTCATTCATTTGGTGTTCAGAACGACCTGTTTTTCAAAACGACTTTTTATAAATTACATATCTATCATGAAAAAAGCAATTGTATTTACTGCATTGGCTTTCAGTGCAGCTACGCTTTCTGCGCAATATAACATTAATTTGAGCAGAGTCACTCCTCCTTCCATCGAATATCTGAAGATGGGAAATACAGGACCAAAAAGGAAAAGAAATCCGTGTTAATAATCTGTATATGGATGAAGGTGGAATTCCACAACTTCCTGTTATGGGTGAATTCCATTACAGCCGAATGCATCTAACTATTGGAAAGATGCCTTATTGAAGATGAAGGCATCGGGCATAAATATTGTAGCAACTTATTGCCTGTGGTCATTGCATGAGGAGATGGAAGGAGAACTATCCTGGCAAGAGCATCTCAACCTACGACGTTTTATCCAACTCTGCAAAGAAGTAGGACTGAAAGTGCATCTGCGTATAGGGCCTTACTGTAATGCCGAAATAAAGAATGGCGGACTGCCGGACTGGATTATAGGCAACCCTAATTTCAGAACACGCTCCAACGATCCACTTTATCTGAACTATGTACGTCATTGGTACGAAGCTATTTACAAAAGCAAGTGAAAGGACTTCTGTATAAAGACGGAGGTCCCGTCATGGCCATTCGGCTGGAAAACGAATATGTTAGCCAAGGCATGATTATCTCTCATCTGATGAACTTGAAAAAAATGGCTGTGGAAATCGGTTTTGATGTTCCCCTCTACTCCATGACTCACTGGATGGACAGCGAATATCCCAAAGGAGAAATCGTTCCATACGCAGGATTCTACATTGAGGCACCGTGGGTGACAAGCGGAAAAGAAGAAATGCCGACCTCGAACTTTGAGTTTTTCACATACAACCGTTTGTCCGACAATATCGGAACAGACATCATTAAAATAGAAGGTGATGTGGAATCATTAAACGGAGAAAACAATGATTCTCCATTCTTCACCTGCGAAATAGGAGTGGGAAGTACCACGTTCCGCCACCGTCGCGCTGTCGTACCGGAAGAATTGGCAGGAGAAATGATCAACTTGCGTTTGGGATGCGGTGCCAATCTGATGGGATATTATATGTATGTGGGTGGCTCAAACCCTGTAGGGGAAAAAAGAACTTTCCAATCTTCCGGTCCCAGAATCAATTATGATTATCAAGCCCCTATTCGCGAATTCGGAACCTTGGGAACTGTCATGCAGGAAACAAAAAAATACAATTATTTCATGAACGATTTCGGTACTGCGCTGGCTCCGGCTGCTGCCTATCTGCCCACCAGCAACCAAAACCGTAACAACCTGCAATGGGCAGTCCGTCTGCATAACAACTCCGGTTATCTGTTTTGCTCCAACTATCTGTATCGAAACAGTAAAAAGGACTATAAGAATGTACAGTTCAAAGTTAAGTTAAAAGACGAAACGCTCCGCATTCCCAACCATAAAATAACCGTCAAGGACGGCACCTACTTCTTATGGCCATTCAATCAGAATATGGGCGGTGTACAATTGAAATATGCAACAGTACAGCCCATCTGTTCTCTGAAAAGAAGGGAATACCCGCACCTTCTTCTTTTTTTTGAAGATGACCAAATAGGTGGAGAATATCTGCTGGAAAATAAAAACATACAAGATATAAAGGTGAACAACGGAGTGTGCAAAGCCGACAAAAACGGCTACTTCATCAACCAGCTTGTTCCGGGAACGGATTGCAGCATCGAAATCACACAGAAAGACGGTGCTTCAAAGTTCGTCTGGTTACACTGACCGAAGAAGAATCCGACCAACTATGGAAAGGAACAATCAGAGGCAAAGAGTTTGTTGCACTCACCGCCTCATCCTTAATTTATGATGAAGAAGGCATTACACTGATAGACAATAATCCCAATGCCGAAATCCAAATGTATCGCAACGGCGGTTTATGCAAAAGCTCTTCCGTCAACCCGTCCACGACCTTCAGGCATCCATCCGCCCGCTTCGCCCAATGGGATACGGTCAATGGATCCGTCCTGCCGGAGAAGAAAAAGAAGTAAAACGGAATTTTGCAATACATTCATTTGCCGGCGTAGAGCAGGCATGGATACGCTATGCTTCAGAAAGCAATCCGATATGCCTGCTGAACGGCAAAGAAGTTTCCTCCACAACATTGGGAGATTACCGTCGTGCAGATGTCTGCAAACTGATTCAGAACGGAGAGAACACCATTACTTTCCGCTTTCCGGATAGCACTCCCCAGCCGATAGTCGCAGAAATAGAAATACTGATGACCAACGGACAACGTTTTGTATGGCACACTGACGGAACTTGGACCGGAGCCTCCGACAAACAGCCGGTCATTGTAGTGAAGCACAAAGAGACACCGCATTCCTTCGCCCCCGAAGAACATCTTGCGCTCTACGAAGTTAATGCACCGGCACTCGACTGCCGGCGAGGAAGAGACCCGAATGTACATCAACTACAAAGGCGACAAAGCCAATGCCTATCTGAACGGAAATTTAGTTGCAGATTCATTCTACGACGGTACTGACTGGATTCTCAGTCTGAGCCGGCTGAAAGGAACGATAGAAACTAATCCGTTGGTATTACGGATAGACGGGCTGAAATCGGCTGATGCCAACATTTACTTTGAAAAGAATGTAAATCCCGAGAAGTGTGTTACACCTACACTCGATGCTATAAAAGTGAAACAAGAATACCGCTTCCGTTTCAACCGATAAAAACAAAATGATGTACATTATCAAAGCACTCTGCACAGCAGAGCCATGTACTTATTCCATACCTTCTTCCCCCAAAAAGGGGAAGAAGGCATGGGTAATCACAAGGAAAAGAGTTTCCGAAAAAAGTAACCGTGCCCCAAAGTAAACCTAGAAAAGTATAAATCCAGATAGTCATGAAAAAAACATTTCTCATATTAGTAACATTCTGCGCTGCCACACTCACTCTGCCGGCACAGAATGTCATTCGTCTGGCTCCCGAAAGAGGAGACATGACAAACAAAATACAAACAGCGATAGAAAAGGTAAAAAGCTATAATGGGAGACCGGTAATCATTGAACTTCAAAATGCTGATTATCATATCTATCGTGAAAGTTCATCACATCAACTTTATCACATATCCAACACTACCTCAGAACAAGAGAACCCGAACCAGACCAAACACATCGGACTTTGGCTCAAAAACCTCCAAAACCTGACCATTGATGGAAAAGGTGCCCGTATCATCACCCACGGAGAAATAACCGGCTTTGCCATAGACCAATGTAAGAATATCCAACTGAAAAACATGACCATCACCGCAGCCGACCCTACTGTGCCCGAACTGACCGTAACCGAAGTAGGTGAAAAACACATGAATGTCCGTATTCATCCGCAATCCAAGTATGTGATAGAAAACGGTCAATTTTCATTTATCGGCCATCACTGGAAATTGTCAAAAGGCATCGCCCAAATATATAATGCACAAGATGATATTACCTGGCGAAGCTGGTCTCCCCTCTCCGACCTGCAAAAAGCCATCGAACTGGAGCCCAATCTTCTTCGTTTCATATATAATCAGCCTCCACAAGCCAAAGTCGGAATGGTATTCCAAATGCGTGATGCCATTCGTGATGAAGTCTGCGGGCTTATCCAATACAGCAAAGACGTCACTCTGGAGAATATCCATTTCGCCTTTTTGGGCAACTTCGGACTAGTGGGACAGGTGTCCGAAAATCTAACTTACAGACATCTTACTTTTGAGCCGGAATTCGGGAGCGGACGCACTTGTGCCGGATTTGCCGATTTTATACAGATGTCCGGCTGCAAAGGCAAGATATTGATTGAGAACTCCCGCTTCTCGGGAGCGCATGACGACCCTATCAATATACACGGCACCCACCTGAGGATAACTGAGTTCCCAGCCCCCGACAAGATTGTGCTCAAATATATGCACCCCCAGACTTATGGTTTCCAATCCTTCTTTCAGGGAAATGAAATAGAATTTATCCACCCCAACACCTTATTGCCACTGGCTACTGCCAAAGTAAAAGAAAGCTGAAATGAAAAATGAACGCGAAATAATTGTTACTTTTGAACCGAACGATTCCACAGAATCTCAAAACCATTCCCAATCTGGTTGTAGAAAATGTCACTTATACTCCGGAAGTCATAGTCCGAAACAATTTCTTCTCCCGAATTCCGTCACGAGGACTCTTAGTAACTACCCGACGTAAAGTTCTGATAGAGAAGAACACTTTCTTCCGAATGCAGATGAGTGGCATCCTGATAGCAAACGATGCACGCAGTTGGTTTGAATCGGGCATGGTACGCGATATAACTATCCGGGACAATCATTTTATCGAATGCGGTACACCCGTTATTTTCATCGCCCCCGAAAACAATCGCAATGAAGGCTATGTACATCGAAACATTCATATTGACAACAACCGCTTTCAATTAAAAGGAACCGATGCCATTCATGCCAAATCGGTGGACGGACTACATATCACCAACAACTTATTCCTTACTCCAAACAACGCCGGCATTGAGAAATTAATCAAAATACAGGAATGTAATGATACAATCATAAAAGGCAACATTGTCCATGAAACCAATTATTAACCGAATCCACAGAGAACAGACAGCACTCACCATATCATAGATATGTAAAGAATCTGTAAACATACATTTGGACGTTTACAGATTCTTCACCGATATTCAGAGCCACAGAAAGTTTCAGGAAAGTTTGCTCATAAACTTCTCCCTATCTACAATATAGCGCACATGCATTCCCTCGCCAATCACCCCTTTACTGTCCTTGGCATGCACTTCAAAGGTCAGTTTTCTGCCTTCCACTTCCTTCAATACGGCAGTTGCCGAAACCGTATCTCCCATGGCCGAAGGCTTGATATGAGTCGTGTTCATCATCGCACCTACAGTAGTGGCACCTTCAGGTAATTCTCCTACTACGGCATTCATTGCCGCATTTTCCATCAATGCTACCATAGCCGGCGTAGCAAAAACCTCCAGATCTCCGCTGCCCATTGTGGCAGCTATGTTTTCTTCCGACACTGTGACGGTCGAAGTATAAGTCAATCCTGTTTCCATAAATTCTATTCTTATTATATTCAAATGCAAAGGTATTCATTTTTCTTCTATCAACAGGCTATGTTCCTCAACCAATTTGTTTATGCTATCGTTAGAAAAAGAGCATTACTCTCACTTTTTTTTCAAAATATGTCACTCTTTGTACGTTCCACCACTTTATAATATACACCATTCTTAGTGCGATGAGTCAAAATGCCCAACTTACTCAGAAAACGTCCGAACAAATTCATTTTACCCGATGGCAATTTGATGCCGCTTTTCTTCTGCAAGAACTGAAAAATCTCCACTGCCAACATCCATTCTCCTTCCGACTCATCATCGGCATGCACGAAAATATTGGTAATACAACTGTTCCTGAAGAGGCTGTTGCTGAAATTCACGATTACTTTCCGTCTGTAGCACACCCTCTTCGCGAGTAAACCAATAACGCTCCCCACTATCCAACGCGGCTACTGCCTGAGCATAAAGTTGCCGATAATCTATCGGCTGCGAATTATCTATTTCGAAACATGCACACAGATAAAACGACGACTGCCACTAGGATCATTCAACAAATCTTCGTGATTGCTGGTGGCAATGAACGAAGCATAGCGACGCACTTTCTCTATATAAGCACTGTTGGGACGGCGCACATTGACCGAAGGCTTCTGCAACAAATGCTTCAGGAATCCCTGATGACGGACACTGATTTGGTCGAACTCATCCAGATTAATCAACGCAAAACGATTCAGATAGAGCATGGCATGGCGTTTTTCGCTGAAATCCAAATCATCCGTATAATAGAGATGCAGTTCCGGAGGAAGAATCTCTGTGCAAAAAGTAGATTTATCAATACCTTGCGGGCCCACCAGCAATGGTGAGGTGCTGTTGGCATGTTTCGTGTCGCGCTCCTGCCAATACGCCACCATTCCCAAAAACCACCGGTAAAACAAGTCCTGCCAATGCGGATTGTCACATTTCACACGCCCTGCCAACTCACGGATATAGTCATGCCCGTCCCAATGGGGAAGATTTTGCAGAAAATCATCTATCGGTGAAAAGTTCTTCACTCTATCGGAGTTGATATAACGACGCACATCCCTATCCCACAATTGCAATCCTTCAAGCTGAGCATTCAGTGCTATACTGTTGTAAACCAAATCGGTAACAGGTCTGAACTGAAAACAGAATGTTCCCTGTTCACGATGTTCCACTACTCCCGTCATCACATTTCTCCGAAACTCATAACGACGGTTCATAAACTCATTCACTTTCAACGCCTGTAATTGTTCGGGCTTACACAATGCCTTTTCATTGAATCCTGTCTTCAACTGATACGTATGATGCAAAGTCTCCCTTATTTCAACTTCCGACAAGACGGTATCCCAATACAGCATCGTCCACTTCACGGCATCCTCTTCGGAAATGCCGGCATAGAAACAGCCTTCTCCCAGCAAATGAAGCAACGGTTTGAAATCCAGTTTCAAATCAATGTTTCCATACTTCTCTATCGCACGCCCCAAAGCGAGCTCAAACTGAACAGAAACGTAACGTTGCTTCTCATACCAAGATTTTCCGACACTCTCCGCAGGGGTCAATTTATGAAAATTCTCTTGATATCCCGTTTCCACCGGCATTTGGGTAGGTTGTTCAAGATGAATGGCAAGTGCCTGAGAGTTATAATACGTTTCAGGGTCATAACTCAGGCGGCAACTTTGGGTGAGATGAGGTTCCTTCAGTTCGATGGGATAAGACAATCTGGGTTCGTAAGTCTTGATGGCATGACGAAAAGCATGCGCATGAAACAACGCCGCTTCCGTTTCCGTTTGCGGCAGAGTTCCATCGGGACGGGTATAAGGAACTACAAATTTCACACTTCGCCCGCTTGCCCCCACAAAAGCCCACAATGTTTGGGGATAGGCAGCTATTTGGGCACGCAGTTCACGTGCCTCTTCCAATCCTTTTTCAAATGATTGATTTCCAGCAGGACACAACCGGTATACTCTTTTAAGAGCAACCGTTCTCCATCCATCTTGAATATTCCTGCAAAAATCAGCCGAGGGATTCGCTGTATAAATTTATAAGACTTATCGGGTATTGCCGACTGTAATTTTTCACGAACTTTCTCAATCAGTGTTTGTGTATTACCGGCTGTAAGAAGAGAGAGTATACTTTCGTCATCCAGTTTCCGATGTGTAGTTTTACTTCCCCTACATCCTAATTTTGTTATATTCATCCATTATTTTATTAGTTATTGTAAAAGTAATGCTTTTCTTACACAAAAACAAGTATACGCCCATTTATCATTAAAATAATATTACCTTTCTTCTATTTGTTTTTCCGATAGTTTTTGATTACCTTTATACACTTTAAACTTAGAATAAAAACAATATGCAAACAAAAGAATTCGATTACGATTCAGTTCCCCAAGGCTTCGCCCATTGTCTGAATGAGCAGTGTCCGCAATCCGCTGACTGCCTGCGCCGTAAAGCGGCTCTTCATATCCCGACAGACTGCCAGTTTATCAAAATAGTGAACCCTACCTACACTCCTGAAATGAATGCGAAATGCCCATATTACCGTTCGGGAGAAACAGTTCGATTCGCCTGCGGAGTGGCGCATCTGTACGATAACCTTCCACACAATGCAGCCGTTGCCATCAAACGGAGTTTATTGTATTATTTCGGAAGAAGCGGCTATTATCGTTTTTATCGCAAAGAATCCCTTCTTAACCCGAAAGATCAGGCATTTGTCCGCCAGACATTCCGCAGATACGGCATAACATCCGAACCGGCTTATGATGGCTTCGTGGATAAATACGCTTGGTGGTAATGAAAAAGACATCTCCTTTCGGCAGCAGTGAAATATGCAATTATTCGAATCAATGTGTTTCCCGAATGATACAGATTGTTTCTGCCTATTGAACAACCTGTTTCCGCCTATTGCACACATTGTTCTTTGCTCCGAACAAAGTGTTTCAACCGCATGAAACACATCGCAGGAAAGTATGTAACTGAAGGAAGTAAAGGAAGAATGTATCAACTTGTATAGAAGGAAATGCACAAAAGATACAGAGTCAGGTAAAAGTGAGAGCATTGTTCTCACTTTTTTGGTTTATGTCTCATCCCCATCTCTCACCCCTGAAAGTCTTTATTCATCGATGTTTCAGATATATTGATGAGAGTATGAGAGCAAAAATCAAAATTCATTCTATTTTGGAGAAAGGCGATTTTACAGACGATCCTCTCACTATCAAACGGGTAGGAACCACTACCTTCTTCGGGCTTTGACTTTTTTGCAAATGTTGCAGAAGTAAATTACATGATGCCACACCCATCTCATAAGTTTGGTGGGTAATGGCAGTCAGCGCCGGTTCCACATAATTGGAATGTAACTCATCGGTATATCCAATTAATGCCACATCTTGCGGAATGCGCAGTCCTTGCTCTTTTATTTCTTTCATCGCAGCAAAAGCCAACGTATCATTCATGGCAAGAATGGCTTCGGGAGGACAGGGCAACGCCAGCAACTTCCGAGTAGCTTCACGTCCCTCTTCATAAGTCATTTTTTCACAAACAATCAATTCCCTCTCAATGGGAATCTGATATTGCCTCAACGCATCCAAATATCCATGTTTTCTTTGCTTTACTATATCCAGATGATTGGCTCCTCCAATAAAGCCTATCCGCTTCGCCCCATGATGCAAGAAATGTTCGGTGGCTGCCTTACCCGACTCTGCATTGTCGGCAACTACGCAAGAACAGCGACCGTGCAAACATACCCGGTCAAAAAGAATACCAAGGGTACACGCTGCATAATCAGTGATTCAAAGTGAGCATAGTCCGTTGTCTCTTGTGAAATACATGCAATAATCCCTTCCACACGGATATTCATCAGATCTTCCACACATTGCTTTTCCAATTCATATTGTTCATAAGAAGACGTTATTATAACAGAATAATGATTTTTACGTGCCACATCACTAATGCCACTGATAATGGAAGAATAAAAATGAGTCACAATATCCGGTACAATAATCCCAATAATACGCGGATTGTTCTTGAGCAGACTTATTGCAAAAGGATTGGGGCGATAATTCCACTCTCCGGCCAATTTCTTTACTCGTTCACGCATCTCTTCCCCCTACCTCGGGACTATCTTTCAAGGCACGTGAAACAGTAGATACAGAAACACCCAACTCTTCTTCTGCCAAATCTTTTAAGGACACATGCTTTTTATTATTCATATCCATCAAACTTTTTTCACAAAGGTAGCTATAAGTACTATTAACGCAAAGGTTTGCGTACTTTTTCTCAAAAGATCCCCCTGCACCTTACTTATATATTACTTTACTTTGAAGCCACAAACAGATTAAATAGCATTTTAAACCAATGAAATACAATGAAATCGGAAAAACCGGAATGTACGTTTCAAATCTTAGTTTCGGTGCATCTTCTTTAGGAGGAGTTTTCCACGAAGCCGATGAAGCAAGAAGTATGGAAGCTGTATTTGCCGCAGTGGTGGAGAATGGAATAAATTTTATCGATGTGTCTCCTTATTACGGCCATTATAAAGCAGAAACAGTATTGGGAAAGGCACTGAAAGAAATTCCGCGTAACAAGTATTACTTGTCTACCAAAGTAGGACGCTACGGTGAAAACGGGGTTAATATCTGGAATTATTCGGGGAAATGTGCCACTGAAAGCGTCTATAAAAGTATGGAAAGATTGAATGTCGATTATATCGATCTTATCAATGTACATGATATTGAATTTGCCGACTTGCATCAAGTTATCCATGAAACGTTGCCGGCATTAGTTGAGCTGAGAAACAAAGGAATCGTGAAACATGTAGGCATCACCGATTTGCAACTGGAAAACCTGAAATGGGTAGTAGAGCATTCAGCCTCCGGCACGGTGGAAAGTATATTGAATTTCTGCCATTATTCTCTGAATGATGAAAAACTGAACGATTACTTAGACTATTTCGAATCGAAAAATATTGGAATCATCAATGCTTCTCCCCTTTCAATGGGATTACTTTCACAACGTGGCGTTCCCGAATGGCATCCGGCTCCGGAAGCATTGGTCAAGGCATGTCAAAAGGCTGTGCAACATTGTATGTCCAAAAATTACCCGATTGAAAAACTGGCAATCCAGTACTCCACCGGCAACCCGCGTATCGCCACTACCTTGTTCAGTTCCGCCAATCCTGACAATGTATTGAAAAACATCGCTTATGCCGAAGAACCTGCCGACCGGAATTTGGTGAGAGAAGTACAAGAGATTATCGGCAAACAAATGCGTGTCAGCTGGGCTAATTCATAACAAAGCGCATAACGCTGTTTAGAAAGACGGAAAAGCCGCTGTATGACTGAAATATAAATAAAAATTAATTAACCAATGAATGAAAGAATAAGAAGAATAACAAGTATAGCCATAGTCGCATGTGCCACTGCACTCTCGGCATCGGCTCAAATCACCGACAGACCACGCCCTGCCGAATGGGATAAATTAATACCGGGCGGGAAATATGTAGACCGTTTTGAGGCCATGCAAGGCAATAAGCTATCCGATAAGGTGTGGGGAGCCCAAGAAGTACTTCCACGGTTTGTTGACAATGGAATAGAACATCCGGATATTTCTTTTTGGGGTGGAAATATTCTGAAAGGAAAAGAGGGAAAATATCACCTTTTCGTATGCGGATGGCCGGAAAATGCAGAAAAAGGGCACATGGAATGGCCTAACTCTACCGTTTATCATGCTGTGAGCAAACAACTCCACGGACCGTATACCATACAGGATACCGTAGGAAAAGGCCATAATCCCGAAGCATTCACTTTAACAGACGGTCGTATTGTGGTTTATGTCATCAATGGTTACTACATAGCCAACAGTATGAATGGTCCATGGGAATTCAAACAGTTCGATTTCAACCCGCGCGACAGAAAGATTATAGAAGGGTTGTCCAACCTGACCTTTGCCCGCCGGCAAGACGGCTCCCGCCTGATGATATGCCGTGGTGGTGGCGTATGGATAAGCCGTACCGGTATTTCTCCTTATAACCAGATAACCGAAAAGCGTGCCTACCCCGATGTGGAAGGCGAATTTGAAGATCCGGTAGTATGGCGTGACTCACTGCAATACCACCTGATAGTGAATGATTGGCTGGGAAGAATCGCCTTTTACCAACGTTCTCCGGATGGAGTTCATTGGGTTACGGAACAAGGTGAAGCGTATGTACCCGACATCTCCCGACACAAAGACGGAAAAGTGGAAAACTGGTTTAAATATGAGCGCGCCAAAGTATATCAGGACAAGGAAGGACGTCCCATACAAATGAACTTTGCCGTGATAGACACCATCAAATGGGAAGACCATGGAAATGACCGCCACAGTTCAAAAAACATCTGTATTCCACTGAAAAAAGACTTGCTTCTATCTGTTCTCAATACAGTTCCCATCGATGCTTCCACTCCGACTATCGAAGTAAGGATAGCCGCAGAAAAAGGATTCAATCCGTCCAGACAATTGGATATCCCTTCTTTGCGTTTCGGCTCTTTCAATGAGGTGAACTTCGGTCGGGGATGCAAACCTTTGAGTTGGAAAAAGGAAGGAAAAGATTTAATTGTCACTTTCGAGGGAAAAGGGAGCGGTATCACTGCCGAAGAGTTCGCACCTAAATTAATAGGCAAGGATAAGAAAGGCGAATTTGTCATCGGTTACGCCCATCTGCCTTATATCAATTATAAACCGGCTATCCTCTCTGCTTTACAGCCCCGGTATGACGAGGCAAACAAGCAATGGAAGGTGGAAGTGCAAAACTTCGGGCTTTCTGCTTCGGAAGAAACAACATTAAAGATAACTTCCAACGGACTGACCGTGGCAGAAACCTTGTTGCCGAAATTAAAACCTTACGAAACCAAGACAGTCTCTATAAAAGGCGAGAACCGACTGGAAGACCAACGATTAGTGAGCGTCAAATTCTATCGAAACGGCAACGAAACAGCCGTGAATAAATTTTAAGTTTTCAACAGGTATCCATTATATTGAATATAACAACTTATATATCCCATAGCCTGGGTTGTGTCAAAATGTGGATAATACTGTCGCTTAGTTTGTAGGGGCGAGGTTCGCTCGCCCGAAAACAGTTTGCTTTGTGTATTCGGGCAGGTAAACCCTGCCCCTACAGCTGACGATGGGATAGCCCGGTTTGGGTTTGACACACTCCCGATATGATACCTGTTTATTCTATCGACAGAAAGATGCCGGACTGTCCTTGCGGGTCATACAGTATATATTTCCCCTTACCCACAGCATAGGACAATTTTAAAGTTCCGTTGACACTGACCACCGACTCTTGCGGATGTACTCCATTAGTCACCAGGTCTTCATAAGTAAATACATTACAGAATCCTTTTCCTTTCACTTTCATAAGAACCAGTTTGAGCAGGATAGGTCTATAAGCGGAAGATTCATTCTGTTTTTCCACAATCAGCATACCGCCGATGGAATCGGCCGACAAAACAGTGGCCCGGGAAGCTGTATCTACTATCAACAACCCTTCCTGTTTTTCAATAACAGCCTTTGCCGATTCTTTCCGGTTTACCAGTATTTCACCTTTACCGACTATTACATCCGTCAAAGGTTTATAATCCGGATTCGCTTTTTTTCTTGTTTCCGTGACAGCAATGCTGTTCCTGCGCAAAATATCTCCCCGCTCATTCTGAATCAATAAATAGCCGGGCTCCTTTTCTCCCCCATAATTCTGCTCTACAATGATACCGGTATCTTCATCCTTCTTTATGCAAACCACGTCCAACAATGGACTTTGCTCGAACAACGACTGATTAGGGTTCAATTTCTTTTTCTGCTGAAAAGCAATCTGTCCGGCATTGATAACTTCCACTATTCCATCATTCTTCAGCAAGCGGATTCTCTCTCCCGGTATTTGTTCGATGATTTGTCCTTCATACTTCTCGCCCGTACGCAATGCCACCACATCAATCAACCCGGTCAAATCGGTTGTGGCCCTGGGAGCACGTTTGATAGCCTGTATATCTTTCCAATCCAGATAATAGGAATTAGGAGTAAAATCAAGATATTTGATGACTTCTCCTTTTTTCCAGTATACGCACTTTGCGGGGAACAACGTTCCAGTTTGAATAAAGCGGGGTATTCGTTTCCCCGGACGACGGCAGAATCGAGGACTACTGTATCATTCTCTGCTGTTTCTGCCAAAATGATGTCAGTCATTTGCAGAAACTTACTACCTCTGACAGTCTTTACCAGCAATGGGTTATCTCCTACCCAAGCTTTCCACGGGTCGGACAGTGTTTCTATCTCGATATCATACTCCAACACAGACTTCACCTGTTTCACCGAATATAAACCGTTGCCTTTTTTCTGCAAAAAAGATAATATCTTTTCCCGGATGCTGAACAGAAATATAACCTTCGAGCACAGAGCCGTTTTTCAGCACAACCGTCTCATAAGGTTCGGCTTGACCGGCAGTTAAAACCAGCAGGTTTAATAATAGTATCCAACAAAATCTCTTAGTTTTCATCATTTTATCCTTTAAAAATTGACAAAGAAAGGTTCTACAGTTATACTTTTTGCTCACTTTATTCATATCAGGAACAGTAACCGTCACAACGCGTTTCTCTTCTTTTATAATCTTAGTAAAGGTAGCATAAATCTTTTTGCTCTGTCCGGCATCCAGACTCACCTTTTCTTTCTTCGTTATTAGTTGATTGCCCGTTATAACAGCCTCAAATTCTACCGCTTCCCCCGTTTGATTTGTCAGGGTGACTACAACCGAAGCAACATCATCTGCATTCGCCTTCACCTTTGAAGGAGCAATGGCAATACCGATTCCGGTATCATTGCCTGCAACATTTGAAACATTTTTTATCATGCTGCTATTCCAAAGCTGCAAGTTTTCTCCTTCAAGCAAAAGATTACGAGTCTCTTTTTTAGGCAAAACCAGCGAAAAGATGCGGTGCTTTTCGCATTCGGGCTGGCTGAGATTCACTTTCTCACCACGGTCGTTGGAGCAGAAAAGTTCCAGTTCCGCTTCCTGCCAGGCCTGGGGCACTGTCACCACATAATCCACAGATTCCATTCCGGCATCCACCGACTTTAACGAGCCTACGGAAGAACGGCATTGGAAATATCCCGGATAAAGTTTCAGCAAACCATATTTATTATCCTTAGAAGCAATGGCATATCCTCTGCTGAAAGGTTGCGCATCGTCAAATTGTGCCGGCAATACGATAGCGCTTCCCTGTTTATAACCATACAAATCATCTTCCGAATAAACAGTCGGACCATCATATACTATCCTGGATTTAGTTCCCTTTGCCGATTTATCCGCATGCTGTCCAATGGCATAATACTCATCAAACGACAAGACAATATTATTGTCTATCTTAAGCAATTGCCCTGAAGTATTGATAACACAATAACGATTGTCTTTTGTTATCACCAACGCTTCTCCATTCTTAAATGTCGTCCCTGTATATATATCACCTATATCGGATTGCAGCACCAGATTTTGTCCGTTTTCGTTTACATAAAAAAAACCTTTATCCTTGTTTTTTGCATTCAGTAACCCGCTGACAGCATTAAGCCCTACAGAAAAAAGATTTTTTCCTTTGCAAACAGAAGCCCAACCTTCGAGAAAACGGGTGTGCCACACTGTATGCAAAATCCAGTATCACCCGGCCATTAGGCCCAATATATCCAAATCTTCCCTTTTTATTGCAGACCGGCAATTTGCCTTCAGAAAAGAAAGTATAGTTTCCCACATACCAGTCCTCGGATATTTGCGAGGTAGTCTTATCCTTATGCAAAATACTCACCAACTTGTTCTTACCATCTACAAAACGTAATACTAATGAGCAGTCTTCAACCATATTGGTAATGGAATCGGCATACACACCGACTATTATTTTACCGTCTTTGTCCACAACTCCCACTTGTTTCCCTATTTTCACCTTGTACATGTCTTCGCCATACGGAGTGATAGATGAATACTGAGGAGCTATCGCCCACTTAGCCGTTTGAGCATTCATCCCAAACGGAATGAATGCCCAAATCATTAACAGCCGGCAGGCATATACCATTACTTTATTCATAGGCCCACCTCCTCTTCATACATTTCTTTCAGATATCTGGCCTGACATGCCAAGCCCAAAGTAGAGCCCATCTTCCAGCCTCCCCAAAGAACACCTACCAATTCGCCATGCTTATTGAAAATAGGTGACCCGCTGGCTCCGCCGACTGCTTCTCCCTGGAATTCAAAATCATATCTTCCAGGCACTTTGCTGCACATTGTTTCCCGAATATCCGGTTCGAGTGAATGATTTGTCTTCTCCACTGCACGATACGCACCTGCCGGATAACCGATGGTATACAATTTTTCTTCCAGCGGTTTCAGCTTTTCTGTATTAAATTGTTTTTACATCGAAAATATATTCGATGTCGGATGGAGTTTTCTTTTTTGTTCAACTGCAAGATAGCAATGTCCTTTTCATCCGTTTCAGAAGCCTTTACAACATAGCATCTCTCAAAGTCATCATAATGGGTATAGTTTTGTCCGGGATAGCCAACCGATATATAATCGGACGCACCGGATATGGTATACTTCGTTTGTCTTACTCTGTTAATCAAAGCATTGGAGTGATTTCACCCTTTGTCTGGGACTTTCTCCCAACGCTTTTTCTATCAAAACATTACCGACAGGACTCGACGCCAGAAGTGTCAAATCGCTGTCTGTCCTTACTTCTTTTTGTCGGGATCAGCTCTTCCAAAAAACTCCTCTATAGCTTGTCTCAACATATCTTCTGTTTCAGTATTCATATAAGCCTTGTCCCAAGGATAGGCAACATGTCTGTTAGTTCCCATACGTCCTTCGCGGTCAATAAAAAATGCCGTTGCCGTATAACTGAACTTATTATATCCTTTAGGAATATTATCGGAACCGACAACCCGGGCATGCTTGCCGTCCGTTGAACAAAGAACTGTGTAAGGCCGACTGCCCAACAGAACATCATCAAATGTAACAGTGTAATAATAGTTAGCCATTACCCAAACAACAGCCGGTCTGAATTTGGTAGGATCGACAGTCTTACGCCCCAATATCCACACTGCCCCCAAAGAACCGCAGCAGCCACACCGACAGCGGCTACCCATTTAATCCATGGATAAGGTGTAGGGAAAGGCAATTGTTCGGTTACATCCACATCCCCACAAAGTACAATATCTCCCTTTTTCACCCGAATTTCTTTACCCGGTTGTATCTTTACACCATTCACTTTAGTGCCATTTTTACTTCCCAAATCCGTCAGATAACACTTTCCGTCTTTTGCCACCTTGAACGTAGCATGAAAACGGCTGACAAAGGCACCGGAAATAACCAGGTCGTTCCGAAAGTTCGTACCGATATTAAGAATCGATTTATATTTACTGGTATTTTCCAAAGCAGGACCCGGCTCCATTGCAATTCAACATCGGCAAATTTCACATAATCCCCCCCGTTGAATAGTAACTTCCTTGTTGGGAGTAATTTTCTTGCCGCCCACAAAGGTTCCGTTTGTACTGTTTTTGTCTTCCAAAATGATTTCGCCACTATCCAACAATAGAATTTCCGCATGATGGCTACTCACAAATTCGCTATTCAATACAATATTCGAGGAAGACGAACTTCCAATTTTTAGTAGTTTCATTGTATATTGTTTTTTATTAGTATTAGTATATAATAGGTACAGCCTGTTCTTTCTTGGATGCAGAATCGTTCTCTTTTTATCTCCGTTTTTCTTATTCTCTTCTTTCTTGTCCTTTGTTTTTTTCTTTGGGAAGAAACAGCTTGATACCTCATTCTTCCCTTTCTTTTCAGAGAGAGAATCCTGCTTCTTCTTCACCTCTGCCTGTGGTGCCACCTCCTTTTCCGGAAGCACCTTCTCCTCCTGCTGACATTCAATAACCGGAAGCCGGGGAGTATCATCCTTCATATCCTGTATAACAACAATGGCTGTAATGATTACCGCCAGACCTATTACCGCCATAATGCCATATCTGTAATATCTTTTGAACATCAGGTATCTGATTCCAATCCAATTGGCGCACGTGTGCAAAAGAAACCACATCTTTACGGGTGACAGGGTATGCCGTAATTATCCGATTTCAATTTAACACCATTGACAAATGTTCCATTTTGCCCCATACTAATAATCTCCATCTTTCCGGTCGCATGGATTTTCAAAATAGCATGGCGGCGACTGACTGTACTATCCGACAAAACGATATTACAGCTTTCATCACGACCAATAGTTAATATCTTCATACTCATTAATTTTATAACTATTTTATTTTATCTCTAATCTCTTTTACCCGATTAATAATGGAGTCATAATGACTTTGCGCCCTGCTGCTGTTTTCTTTAGCTATATTCTGTTTCAAAAGAAGCAAAATACCATATTCGCGTCCGTTCTTCTCTTTGCCATTAAACTCGTTTTCAGAGATGCCATATTTCTTTTTCAATTCAGGCTCCAATTTTTGAACCATTGCCACCGTTTCCTTCAATTTTTGTTCTTTTTCCTTCCCTTCAGAAACATCACGTAACTCCTGCAAATTATTAATAATGTCATCCAACCGTTCTATGATGTCATACTGATTGATTATAACCTCCATATATTCTTTCGCTTTACCCGGATTATTGGTTATGATCTGTGACAACGAATCTATAGTCCTCTTTTGTTCTTGTTCCGACTTTCTCAGCTTTTCATCAAACTCTGCCTGAAGTTTTTCGCTCCATACCTTTTGCAAAGCTTCTATATCCAACTCTTCACTCTTGGAGGAAGCCACCGCTTGACCCGGCAAATAAAAGCCCTGAATGATGTTGCCTGCTATACTGACACAACAGATAAATATCAAGGCAAATAATATATTCCTTATTTTTGTACTCATCTTTTCTTTTAATATTGAATTAGAATTTGTTTCAATTAATGCTACGGTCAGATTATCATGCTTGCCGCCATTTGCGATTCCCTCTTCATCCACACGAATCACAATACTTTCGACAGCTCCTCCCAAAGAAGAAGTACCCGCCACAATATCAATCAACTTCCGTTCCGGAAACATTCCCCATATTCCATCTGTACACAGCATAAAACGGTCTCCCTTTTCATAAGGCAGCTCTACGATATCCGCTTCAATGTCACTGTTAGCACCCAAGGCCTTAGTAATCATGTTTGACTGCTCCGACAAACGTGCCTGCTCCTCATTAATAGTACCGTTCCTGACCATCTCGAAAACCATTGAATGGTCAAATGTGCGAAACTTCTTATGTCCCCTGCGAAATTGGTATATCCTACTGTCTCCGACATAAGCGGCAATGGCCGAATACTCATTAATCAGCAAAGCGGTAACCGTAGTCCCCATGCCGCGTAATGCAGGTTTCTTCTGTATCTCTGAAATCAATGCCTGATTCGCCATTTTTATGGCTTGTTGAAGAACTGTCAGAGGAGAATCCGAAAGCTTGCCGGAACGTACTGTCTGAATAATTACATCAGTAGCAGTAGACGAAGCAGCCTTGCCCGAAGGTCCCCCTCCCATCCCATCGCACACAACAACCAATAATCCTAATGGAGTATCGGCATATCCGCATGTATCCTGATTTTCGGCCCTGCCACCTTGCCTGGAATCGACAAAACCGACAGCAATAGGTAATTGTGTATTTATTGGTATCATAAGGCAAACATTAATAATATAATAATTATTCCAACCAGACAACCCACACCGACCATGACCAACCATGTCGGTACTCACCGGTGAAGGAGGAGCACTTAAAGCCTTTTGTAACGCCATCTTAAACTCTCCCGATGATTGGAAACGTTCGTTTTGCTGTTTTTCTGTCGCTTTGCGAAGCACATCCACAACCGCTTTCGGTACTCCCTGTATATCCGGCAATACTTCCATTCGCTGCCTTTGTATAGTCTCCTCCCTTGTAGAAGAATCAAAAGGATTATAACCGGCCAACAACTCATACAGTGTTACTCCCAATTCATAGATATCCGTTGTTTTATCTACCGTCAATTGGACCTGTCCGGGTTCTATGATTTGTTCGGGAGCAGCATATTTGGGAGTACCTATCAAACCCGGAGACGTCATACTGACAGAATCAGGTGTATAAGCAATGCCCAAATCCATTAATCTGATATTAGAGCCATGCTCTATCATAATGTTAGCCGGTTATATATCCATGTGAACAATTCCTTTCTGATGAAGATAATCCAAAGCATCCATCACAGGATAAAGGCTTTTCGCAGATTCGCTTGACCGCATCTTTCCTATTCCGCAAATGAGTATTAACATGCTCGTCCAATGTTATTCCCTGCACCAGTCTGCTCACAATAAATATCGGGCCATTATATGGATTTAGCTCGCAATAGCCTATCATCTCTACCAAGTTACGATGCCGAAAAAGCAATGATGCTTCTAATTTGGCTCTTTCACGAATGCTTGGTACATTGGCATATTTATCCACCACGCGCTTAATTGCCACTCTCTCCTGAGTCTGACAAGACCGTCCCAAATAAACAGTGCCCATAGCACCGGCGCCCAAGGGTGGCTCTGTCTGGTTATAAAAGAACCATTCACCGTTTACGCATAAATAGATTTCATCACCTTTTTGTACTATATTTCTATAATTAGGTTTCATTGGAGTGCTTCTATTCTTCTGGAACATTTACTTATATATTCATTATCATTCGCTTGCGTGGCAAATGTCAATCCTCGTTTGAAATACTCTAAAGCCTTCGGCAAGTCCCGACTATCGGCTTTACCTGTACGTATTTCACCGGCTAAGAAATCACAGCCCAATTCATACAAGGCTTTATAATAGGTTGAATCTGTTTTGACAATTCTACTCATCATCTGATGTGCATCCTTACCGTCTTTCTTCAATGTCTCCGATAAATAGTTCTTTATTTGTTGAATAGAATCAGACGAATCTTCTCCCGGATAGTGCAAACGCGCTACCAAATAAGCTGCATCCAAAGAAGAACGATATCCTTTTTGAGCTACTTTCTCCAATAAATTCAAGCCATCGACAGCTTTACCCGAATCACTCAACAATGTAAAAGCTTCCAGTGTAAGCTGACCGGCAGTCTTTACCATCACAGTATGCCCTGATATAGAATCTGTCACCCTTTGTCCCGATGGAACCGAAGAGTCCAAAATCGTATTATTCATTTCAGCTTCCCATGCCGCAATCCGTTTCTCAGTTTCTATCCTTTCAAGCTCCGCTTGCTGTTTTTCTTTATTATCGGCTATAATTTTCCAAGTAATGCTTCCACCTATCAGCACAACTACAATGAACACTGCAGCCCATACATTCTTTTGTCCCATCTTGCCCACAATTGCCTGAACAGTCTCTATAATATTCCCGAACTTTTCCTGTTCCGTTGCCGAAGGCATGGAAATCTTACTTATTTGCTCTACTGCTACTCTAAACTCTGCTGCCGATTGATACCGGTCTTTCTGCTTCTTGGCAGTAGCTTTGGCTATAATTTTTCGAATCTCTTTCTGTGGCACTTGCTGCAAAGGCATTTTGTGATGCAACTGCATTTCCAGAACTTCATGAGTGGCCCCCTCAAATGGTACATGTCCCACAATAAACTGAAACAGCATTATCCCAATGGCATAAATATCTGTCGTTTCATTTTGGTGCACCACATCGCCAACAACCAATTCAGGAGAAGCGTATGTTGCTTTTCCCATAAATTGTCCGGCGGTAGTCAGTTGCTGGTCTTGTGTAGTCAGTGTAGAAAGCTGTTTAGCAATACCATAATCAATAATCTTTATTTTCCGATCAGAGGTAATCATAATATTACTCGGATCAAGGTCACGATGGATATATCCTTTGTCGTGCAAAGCCATAATCCCCGACAATATATTTTTGATAACAAGCAGCGCAAAGCCACAACGATCCGTCACATATTGATTATACAGCTCTTGTGCAAAAGGAATATCCACTCCATTATTGTCTGTCGTTTTTCCTTTTAATAAATCACACAAGACTACTCCGTGCAACAGTTCACTTACCACATGATAATGCTGATGGACAACGATTGGAGAAACTACTTCATCTATCTGGATAAAACCAAACATTTCCACCAGATTCTCATTATGAATCTGAATGGAAGCTTCTCTCCGCGCTCTTTCGATGACGTGTGCGGGCAAATCGTCAAACAAAAATTTGATTGCTACATCCACACATACACCGGTCTTTTCTTGAATCCGCTTACCACGATACACCGAACCCATTCCTCCCACACCAAGGGGCTGGCTATCCGTATCTACCTCATAACGAATGTGGTTTTTCTTTTCATTTATACTTTGTATGCAAATAATAGACATATCTTTTCCTTCATTTAAATTTAAAAGGTCTGCAACTGTTACATAAACTTAGTTCCTCCCGGCTCTGTACCTTGAACTCCGTCCATTGCTACTGTTCCATTATTCATCGGACGATTATTATGGTCATAGGGATTAAAGCTGCCACCTGTACCTTTAGGTGCAGCAAAAGGAAAATCCACATCCTCTTCCTCTTCTATAGGTATAAAGTTTTCCGATACAGTCAATCCCAAGGCTTGCGTGTCAATCAAAATCAGAAGCAATCGATAATTAAGACCGATTGTAATCAAATCATTATTAAAACACTCATGGGCACTGTAATCCAGTTCCTCTTCATTTACGAATATGCCATTTTTGAACCTATATCCTTAATCGAAGCCAGTATCTTATGTGTAGTTTTCATCTGCTTGATATTCAGTTCCGCATGAATATCCGATACAGTACCTTCCTTCAAACATATATCACAATTACCGGAACGCCCGATTTTATTTGAGCCGATATGAAGAGGCCAATATTCACCGATACCCTGGCGGGATATAGAATACAAAAATCCGACTACCGGGGCTCCCCTTTGGCACTCGATTCGTGCCGGCCAACATTGGGAAGCCACCTCTTCCATTCCCGAACCATTGTTCCGCGACTTTTCCCATGTCAGGAGTTGTAGTTCTCGAATACATATTGTTCTTCTTGTTTGCATAGTATGAATTTTCCATACCCGGTACAGATGTTTTTTCTTGTGACATAGTATCTATTGTTTTAATTGTTCCTTATTTAATTCACAAAGATTGTTTTTTTATAGAATAAAAAAAAACCACACAACGCGCATAAGGCGTTATGTGGTTCATATTAGTATCTAAGCAGATAAAAATAAGGATTATCCCTATAAAAATTTATTTAGAGAGTCAAACTTATTCCTAATGATATACCATTCGGCATCATTCCTGTATCAGTTCATATTTTACTTCAGGAAACCATCGTTCCAGTATATTGTCCACTTCCGATTCTATCTCGGGAGTGACATACCTGCACACTTTCTTATAAGCATAGACTAAAGAAAATGCCTCATCTATCCAGCCGATGACGGGCAACCGTTTGGCAGAAATCAAATCTATCGGGAGTATTAAATAAGATAAAGCGGCAACTATTAACATTTTATCCGATGACGGAGTTTCAGGACTCCTCAACACATAATATAATAAAAGTACCGGACGAGCCGTTGTTCTTCCCACCAATTTTGCATAATCTGCTATTTTTTCCCACCAAAAATCATAATCGATTTTATTCATAATTCTTTTCATACTCGCTTTTTTATATGGTTTTCTAGTCTTTTGACGCAGGTATTCTGAAAAAAGTTGCACTTTTAAGAACATTTTTTTTCAAATGAGGTTATATTTGCAGAAAAGCAGTATCACAGATGAAAAAACCCTTCTAACATTAGTACTTGCTTTCTGCGTATTGGCAGGGCAAGGACAGACTTCTACGACAGCATCGGGCGTTAATACTACAGAATTAAATTCCAAGTGGGCCCAATTTACCCAGTTGACAGAAAAGAAACAATATAAACAAGCTATAGACGAAGGAGTGCGCGTCAGCATACTCTTTACCGAAAACAGACAATATAAAGAAGCTTTCGCCACCTGTCGCCAGATGGATGCATTGATTTATACCAATGAACAAGAAACTAAAAAAGCAAATTATCCACTCCGCTATCAGGTGACCAAAGAACGCTTACGCATGTACACCCGTCTGAAAAATGCAGAGCAATGTAAAAAACAACTCAATCAACTGCATACTTATGCAGACCAAATAAAATCGGATTCCTTATCGGAAGATCTTCTCTTTACCGAGGCTAATTATTACCAAACATTCGGTATGCCGGACAAAAGCCTCGCATGCTATAAAGAACTGTTTCGAAAACGTTCTAAAGGAAAAGACGAAAAAGGCATAGAGCAATGCTATAAAGATATGCTGAGTTATGCAGAACAGAACAACAATGCGCCATTGGCCGGTGCCATGCGTAAGCTCTACACGTCTTGGCAAGATTCCATCCAAACAGTAAAAGCAGCTCAGAAACTGACAACCCTGCAACAAAAATATGATGAAAACCGGCAATTGTTACAAGAAAAAGAAGATAAGATAAGTACCAATCTTTTCATTATCATTGCACTTTGTATCCTGACAGCCATTCTTGCGGCTGCGCTTGTATTTCTTGCCGCCTTACTTTTCAAACATATACGCCAAGTGAAAAAGTTAAAACACAGTCTGGGTATCGCTAATGAGAATAATGAACAAAAGTCAAGATTCATCAGTAACATCAGTACACAGATAGAACCGACTCTTAACACGATGGAAGAAGCGACTGAAGTGTTCTCGGCCAGAAAATCCTACAAAAGAATATAGAAGCTTTGAGAAAACTCATGACTGACATTCAAACATACGTCACTTTGGAAGAGACACGTGAGGAACATTATCCGCTCAAAGATATGAATATAAATGCCTTGTGCGAAACCATTATGGAAAAGGCCAAGACAAACTTCAAACCCGAAGTGGAAGCCGTACTCAATGTACCGAGAGTAAATATTAAGACAAATGCAGAAGCGCTGGAACGCATCTTGCTTTATTTATTGAGAAATGCTGCACTACACACAGATAACGGCAAAATCACATTAGAGTTTAAGAAAAGAAGTGCACACACAGGACAGTTTATCATTACCGATACCGGTACAGGCATACCGACCGAAATAAAAGGAAAGCTGTTCAAGCCATTTGCCGAAATCCATGACTTAACGCAAGGCAATGGACTGGGCTTACCGACCTGCAGCCTCATCGCCTATAAACTTAATGGTACTTTGCATCTGGATAACGAATACAAGAAAGGAACCCGATTTGTGCTGGAATTACATGACAAATAAGAAACCTACTGTTTTGAAAGCGCCAATATATCAGTTCCCGTAGGGCTTTGAAATACTTTCAATCCGAACTGGGGAAGAACAGCCAGTACATGGTCAAAAACTTCGGCTTGCAGACGTTCATAAGGTATCCAATCCTTATTGGCTGAGAAAAAATAAAGTTCGATGGGCAAGCCCTGCGGAGTAGGCTGAAGTTGCCGTACCATGAGGGTAAGGCTTGTATTCACCCGTGGGTGATGTCGCAAATACCGCTCCAGATAATGACGGAAGACATGCAGATTCACCTCCTCTTTTCCGGTCCTTTCAAATCCTTCCAACCAGCCGCGTTTCTCAAAGTTCTTCAACTGTTGGGGAGTACAGAAATGCACTGTTGTCATATCAATATTCAGTGAACGTTTTATTCTTCGCCCGCCACTTTCTCTCATACCGCGCCAATTCTGAAAAGAATCACTTACTAAAGCATACGGTGGAATTGTGGTTATAGTATTATCCCAATTCTGTACTTTCACGGTAGTTAATGTCACTTCTATCACCGTACCGTCAGCCCCATATTTAGGCATAGTAATCCAGTCACCCGGACGAAGCATATTATTGGCTGAAAGTTGTACCCCGGCAACCAGCCCCATAATGGTATCCTTAAATACCAACATCAGAATAGCCGCAGAAGCCCCCAAACCGGTCAGGATATTCATCGGGTCTTTATCAATCAGTGTACTGATAATAATAATTACTCCTATACATATCACTATCAACTTCAACATTTGATACACTCCTTTCAACGGATGATTCTTCAACTTCTCATGTTCACTGGAAATGGTATAAAGTGAAGTGAGAAAAGAACAAATCAAACGCATTGACACAGCAGTAATATATACCCAGCATAGTTTAAGGATAAATGTTAAAGTCACGGGTTCATGCGGAAAAGCAAAAGGAAGCAATGCATATAATATAACAGGTGGAATGAGATGACATATATTATCCAGTACAACATCATTGAATAGATAATCATCCCAAGTAGCCTGTGTCTTTGCCGTCAGTTTCTTTATAGTAGGAACTACTATTTTTCTGCAAAAAATAATCTGCCACAAAAGCAATGATAATAATACCGGCTATAATAATGATACGCTGGGTTATGCCCAGGCTTTCCTGATGCACACCCATCTGTTGCAATAAGTTAGTAAGATCGTTGTTTATTGTATCCATACTACATTCGTTTTTCCGCAAAGATACTAAAAACGCCTTATTACCAACAAAGGTAACAAAGCGTTTTTCTTTCCGGCTAAAAACAATTATTTTTTCTTAGTCAACCATTTCTCCTGAATATTCTGCATCACTTCATACCAGTTAGGAATATAAATGGTAGCAAAAATCGTATTCACTGCCATACCGAATACCACTGCCGCACCCAGCGCCACACGGCTACCGGCACCGGCGCCTGTGGCAAACAACAACGGCATCACACCCAGCACGAAGGTAAATGAGGTCATCAGGATAGGACGCAAGCGCACATGCCCTGCCTCGTATGCCGCCTCACGGATAGGATTGCCGGCTTTACGGTAATCACGGGCAAATTCCACAATCAAAATACCATTCTTCGCAGACAAAGCAATCAGCAGAATAATACCGATCTGCGTATAGATACTGACCGGAACTCCCATCACCCAGCAACCGAGCATCGCACCCAGAATAGCTACGGGCAAGCCCATCACAGCAGCGACCGGACTTGTCCAGCTTTCATACTGTGCCGCCAACACCAGATATGCCACCAGCAACGCCATAATCAGAATAATGGTAGTGGTATTACCGAATGAGTTTCCTGATAAGCAACTGAAGTCCATTCATAACCAAACTCATTGCCCAATTGATTTTTTATCAAGCTCCCCACAGCCTCTATCGCCTGTCGAACTGCTTTCCGGCAGCCGGAGTGATAGTGATGGAAGCGGCCGAATACATATTATACCGGTTTATCTGGTCCATACCCAGCTTCTGCTCTATCTGCGTAAAACTGCTGAAGTAACCATCTCTCCCTTTGAATTGGCCACACTCAGTTTCAGCACATCATCTATCACCTTCTGTGCCTGCTCACCGGCTTCCAGTTTCACTTGATAAATACGGCCAAATTCCACAAAGTCGTTGACATAAGCCTGTCCCATGTAATACCCCAATGTAGAGAAAACACCTGGTTCAACTGTAAGCCCATCAACTGAACTTTGTCACGGTCTATATTCAGAAAAATACTGAGGGACATCTGCCTGATACATACTACTCATGGAAGCAATGGCCGGTTCAGTGTGATAATTGACCAGCAAAGCCTCCAACCACCCTTTTTGCGGTTCCTCGCCCCAAAGACTTACGGTCTTCCAGTTCAAGCTGCAAGCCGCCTGTATTACCATACCCCGAATAAATGGAGGAATAATACCAAAAACCTGGCCTCCTGAATCATGGCATAAGCCTGTCCGTTTAAAACGATTGACCACTGCCTGGGCCGTATGCTCCCTTGCCCGCACGTTCCCTTCCAATTTTTTCAGCACCACAAAAAATAAGTAGCCCGTTGGGGCAACTGCCCTCCTCCCATGATACTGAACCCGTTTATTCAAATAAGTCTTCACTTCGGGATACTCTGCCAAAATAGCATCAATCTGTTTACCCTCTGCGTACGTTCCAAAGAAAGAAGCAGCCGGAAGCTGAATGGCAATCATAAAAAGTATCCGTCATCTTCTTCGGGTATAAAGGTACTCGGCCATTTCACAAACATCAGAATGGCAATGATTGATATAACCACATAGAGAGCCGATGGCAATGACCGGCCGTGCCAACAACCATTTCACCGAAGCGTCATAAACCCGCTGCATCCAGTCATTCATACTGTCAAACCACCGGAACAAGCGCGTGCTTTTAATGAGCCGGAGTGGGACGTAACAACAAAGGCACAGACTGCCGGCGTCAATGTCAGTGAATTGAAACCGCTTATCACCGTAGAAGCCGCGATGGTCAAAGCAAAACTGCTTATAAAGCTGCCGAAATACCGCTAATCAGCGTAGTAGTGAATAAATACGGCAAGCAGTACCAGCACCACTCCGACAATAGGCGGTGTCTCCCCATCGCCTGCTCGGTAGCGGCACGAGCATCCAGTTTCCCTTCGTCCAGAATACGGGTAGCATTCTCGGTCACCACAATGGCATCATCCACCACAATGGCAATAGCCAGGATCAACCCGAACAGAGTCAAAGGGTATTGATAAAGCCCAAGGCAGCCATTACTGCCAATGTTCCGATAAGGGATACAGGGATAGTGAGGCATGGGATAAGAACCGCCCGCCAGCTTTGCAGGAAGAAAAAAGATAACCAGCACCACCAGGATAATCGCTTCCACGAAAGTCTTCATCCACTTCGTCAATGGAGTCATGCAACCACATCTGTGGTATCCAACGTCACATTGTACTTCACCCGCCGGAAATGTCTCGGCCAGTTCCGCCATGCGCACGAACTCCCTTGGATGCATCCAGCGAATTACTTCCCCGGCAGCTGATAGACGGCGATAGCAGCCGTAGGTTGTCCTTTCAACCTGGAAAAACAACTCTGTACTCGGCACTACCCAGCTCGATTCTGCCAACGTCCCTCAGACGGAGCACTTTCCCCTGGTCTTCCACTCTCAATATGATGTCGCCGAACTCCTCAATATTCTGACTTTTGAATGGCAGAGTAAACCTGCTGCGGAGTAATATTGCGGATACGCATGGTTTCGAGATTCAACCATACACGCATGGAGTAATCACCCGTACCCGCGACATTCCACCGCTCCACTCGGTACACGGGTCAACTGGTCTACCGATTCATTGGCATAATTGGTCAGTATAGAGGCCATCATAAATACTGTCACCGCTCAGTGTAAGCCATCATCACAATATTGGATGACTGCGTCTGCACCGTCACTCTGCGCTTTCACCGCTTTCAGGCGGGAGTTCAATGGCACATGACACGGTTTTGCCATCACGGTAGCCATGGCGACCCGTTCCCGCGAAGTCACGGTCACGCGAATAAGCGCCGATGCGGAGGAGTGGAACCCCATAGCACAGCAGCGTCCACACCGCTCACCTGCTGTTCGAAATGGGGATACGGTCTGTGCGACCGTTTCAGCGTAAACTCCGGGATATACCGCACTGGCTTTGCACGGTAGGCGGCGTAACTTATCGGAGATATTGCGCCACGGGCAGCTCTATTTAATGTAACAAGTCCGGCCTACAAATAACAAAGCCAGTACTGGCCTTGAAATATAGGCCGTTCTATGAAGAATTCTTGAAAACATAAGGCTTATTGGAAGTTTATTGGTTTGTTCACCTACGGTCATTTCTTCGCCTTGACGCACTTTCAACAATGCCTTGCGACATAACGTTCGAAAGGTGACAAGCCACTTTACAACACGCTATTATGATCCGCCAACCGTTCGACTTCATTCTGCCGATTGCTGCCAAATATTTACCCAACCGGTCTGTTCCGATAGAAGCATCACAACTGGCATTCCGCGCTTCAACCTGTATGGTAAGGTGACACTGACAAATAACTTAACGAAGCATCCCGTCAGTATTAATCTGCACGCAAACTGTAGTTAATGTCACATTGGAGAAAGATAATCTCGCTGCTTCATGACTGTGCCCCCGTCAGTTCCAAACGCAAGGTTACAAAATGGAAGTTTCGCTGGAATCTTTGCTGGCAGTCGCGCCTCGTATGTCAGATATTGGTTATCTGCAATATTAAAATAGGAATACATACGGTTATCCTTATAAACAGTAGCCAAATTTAACCGGTTGCAGCACCACCAATATACGCCCCGGACAGAATAAGCCGAAACATCAACCACTCCGTCGACAAGGAGCCTCGACATAGCAATAACTCGTTGGTACGCGCAGTTTTCAAAAAGCGCTCAGCATTACTTACGGCAGCCACAAGCCGCCACATGACTTTCTCCGCCTGTGAAATATTGTATACGGCTCACCGCATCACTTTATCGCTTCTTTCATACGTTGATAACTACTGACAGCATATTCAAGATTGGCTTTTAGCTGTTTTTAATTCAGCTTCCGCTTGTTTCACTGAATTTTTCATAAAGTGTCGGTTCTATAACGAACAATGCTGGTCCCCGACGGAACCGGAAAGTGCAAAATTCTGGATTGTAAAGTTCCATTTACTGTCCCACTGGGCATGCACAGTAGATCTGCCTTGCCTGCATAACCGGGACGCCTTTTGGTCATGTCACATTTTCCACCAGGTCTCAAGCAACATCTACAGGCAAGTGCCTGCATTTCTTGTCTGGAGAAGGTTTATTTTTATCGCAGGCGGTCAAACACACATGCGTCTGTCCATGAAAGCTTTTCTTGCTATCATTATCATATCTCTCTTAAGTTAGGTTTTTATTATTTCTATAGTTCATCAGCCTTTCTCTGTCGCAGCCTACCAGCCTCCTCCCAATGCCTGATACATCTGGATCAGACAAAGCAATGAATATCCCTGTGCCTGCACCAATGAATTTCTCGTAGGACAGTAACGAACGCTGTGCATCCAATACATTTTGGAAAGCGGGCTCAGCCCCTGCTTTGTATAAGTCCAATGAAAGTTTAAATGCCTCTTTCCTGATTCAACATCTTCACGACATGCTACAATCTGCTTTGATGGAATTCTTATACTGACCATGGCACTTATCCACCTTCCCGCACCGCTGTAAGAACTGTACGTAGTATTGAACTGATTGAGTTGTAGTCATCTGCCAGTACGCTAAAAGCGCATTATTCGCACGCTAGCCACCATTAAAATCGTCCAGACTTTGCATAGAGGGAGCGATACTCCATGTCATACTGCTACGCTAGCCTAAAATCTTTCATATCATGTGAAGCATACAGCGCCGGAAGGAACCAAAAGTTCGAGATGAAATGAGGGAAGCCACCGGTGTCCTGGAAGTGCCTCCCAACAAGGCTGCTTGATGCACTGACTTCGACGTTCGGCAACCCGTGCCATCGGGACGTCGTAAAAAGTAATGTCCTGAAGACCGACCCCTACCCGGCTCTTATATAATCGGTAACGTTTTCCCCTGTTTCCAGTGCAGCACGTCACATCTCTGAGTGATAAAGCCTCCGAGCAATACAGCCAACGCATTCATATGTGAATGAATAATACCGATTCTGTAGCAGGGAATAGAAGCCAATGTACTATAATACAAACGATTTGCTTCTGAGCCATCCAGTTTGCCAAACAGTCCGGTATGCAACGCACCAGTTATATCCACCACCGCTCTTGAGATAAAAGCATTGTGCTGCCACTCAAGTTCCTGTTGGCCTCACGCAATTAAACAGCTGACGCCACTTCTGCACAAAGACTTACCATCGTTTATTGTACCTTCACGACTTGCCGCAAAAATTTTTCTGCGTTTCGCTGGCGATGGAAATCGAACACATCCACCTGCCATACAATCTCAAAGTTGCATCATAATACCCCACTGATTAACAGGCTGTCCTGCACCGGTATTGCCACCAGTCTGTTGGCGGTTCCACCTGGCATCCACGACAAAGCCGATAATAGCCTCCTCCGCTATTCCTCAGATTCGCTGCCATATTCATATGTCGATTCAAGGCTGCAAGGACAGACGGATTTCGCCTGACAGCCATGAATCAATGAAGGCATCCTGAAATACAGTTCAATTAATGGTCATCTCACCGGAAAGCAGTTGTTGAAACTATCGCATCCTTCTTTCTTGCCAACCTGGCAGTACATTCAATAATTTGCCTCCCGTCAAGTATCACAGTGCCAAAGAATGATTAAAAGTGAGCCATAGCTTCTATCTATTATTCTCAAAGTTTATCACATTAAAACATTAGAAAACACATGAAACAATGTTTTTTAAACCTTAATTAAAACAAAGCCTCCTTCTGAGAAGAAAAGCGCCACCATAAAATATGAAAAAGTTATCCAAACATATCATTATTAATTTAATATAGAATCATCCGTTGAATAAGCCGGAGATCAACTGTATCATTTGTACGATACCGCGCTGAATCATTTTTCACATCCTTAGCCTTTATATTATAATAGCAAAATCTATGAACTTTGATACAACATCACCTCACCTCCACATTCATGCTGCAATACAGAAGCGCCGCCTGCTACCAGAAGTTTCAATAAAGCTTCATTATCCAGCAACGTCAGGACCACACTTACTGCCACAGGAATTTCCCACTGCCCTTTCGGGACCCGAAGTGTCAAAGCCAGCTATAATAACGTATGGTACTTTTACAATGGAAAATCCATGAGCTTATATACGTCCATATTATTGGAAACACCCAGATTCATGCCCCTCGCATAACACCATTCGGGTTGGTTTCATCATAAATTACCTTTCACGTGTAAATCGAATTCAGGCTACCTTGAG
>VOFK01000374.1_pt1 | contig 76000 bp, 94 predicted proteins | sample 5384121 | NCBI WGS metagenome assembly VOFK01 (sample SAMN12384730, study PRJNA508395) | human gut metagenome | isolation source: healthy gut J | host: Homo sapiens
ACGACTCTGAGCGGCAGGAAAATTTGATAAAAACAAAGCAAACTTCGATGTAATGCAGGAAAGAACAACAGCGAGACATTTATTCTTATTATCATTGTGATTGTTGAGACGCCATTCCTCATACCACCGTAAAAACAAACTTTATTTAGGAATGGTCAAGCAAAATCAGAAGCAATCAAAAGAGAAACGGAACTGCATCGCCGTATAAAAGAATTGGAAACCAATGCCCCTCCATGGTTTCTACTTCCGAAAAAAATATGCTTCCTCCTCGCTCACCGACGAGAAAAGTTTAGAACTTTTTCCGTACATTAGAGCGTATTATGAGAGAAGAAAAAAATTTACAAAGACAATTTTATAACAAAAAGACAAAGTAGCAGAAATATTAGGAACTAACCGTACTTATCTATCACGTATCATCAATGAACAATCCAAACTTCATCCTTCACTCATTATGTAAACCGTTTCCGTATTGAAGAAGCTATCCGTCTATTATCCGACCCCAATTAACGAAACTCCGCTGAAAGCCATTTCTACAGAGCTGGGATTTAACTCCATTTCCACCTTTTATAACCTTTTCCAATCCTCAGTGGGAATGACTCCCCCTCCCAATATAGGAACAAAGTTATGGAACTTCAAAAGAGCAATAGGTTATCTTTTTTTGCTTTTTTTTATTCTGAAAACAGCAATTGCCGATATTAATATAGGTATAAAGAGGCATATCTAAGATATTATCCCTTACTTTGCGGTATGAACATTAATCCAAATTTAAATAATACGTAATGAAAAAGAAGTTTTTTTAAGTTGCCTCTTAATCGTTATGGCATTGCTTCCGGCAGTTGCCCAGATTCAAGATCCGGTACAATTCAAAACCGAGTTAAAGACGATTTCCGATACGGAAGCACAAATAGTATTCACTGGTAAGATTGATGCCGGATGGCACGTTTATTCCACTGATCTTCCTTCGGGAGGTCCTATCTCCGCAACTTTCAACGTAGACAAGATAGATAGAAGGAGTAGAATTAGTAGGAAAGCTCACTCCACAAGGTAAAAAAGAAATTGAAAACTTCGACAAGGTGTTTGAAATGAAATTACGTTACTTTGAGAACACTGCCATTTTCATTCAGAAACTAAAAATAACGGGCGCTACCTATATGATAGAAGGTTATATGGAATTCGGTGCCTGCAACGATGAAAACTGTCTGCCTCCTACTGAAGTTTCTTTCTCTTTCTCCGGAAAAGGAGTTGCCGCTGCCACTACAAGCAAGACTACTGAACCTGCAAAAACAGAAACAGCCATAACGGAAGTTCCTGTAGCGGAAACAGCTACTGCAACTACCGCAACAGATAGTGCTACAACTGCCGCCCTGATCGGCAATGACACTGCTGTCCAAGATTATTGGACTCGGTTATCCAAGAGCTGAACGCATTTGGCGAAACGACATCACAACAAGACCGTTCATGGATTTACATCTTCTTTGCCGGGTTTATCGGTGGATTACTTGCCTCTGCCTTATTTACGCCCTGTGTATGGCCTATCATCCCAATGACGGTAAGTTTCTTTTTTTAAAACGTAGCAAAGACAAAAAAAGAAAGGAATCCGTGATGCATGGACATATGGTGCTTCTATCGTAGTGATCTATGTATTATTAGGTCTTGCCATAACCTTGATATTCGGTGCCAGTGCCTTGAATGCACTTTCCACAAATGCTATTTTTTAACATATTCTTCTGCTTGATGCTAATTGTGTTTGCAGCCTCTTTCTTTGGAGCATTCGAACTTACTCTTCCTTCAAAATGGAGCAATGCAGTAGACAGTAAAGCGGAACAGACCAGTGGTTTGTTAAGTATCTTCCTGATGGCATTCACCCTATCTTTGGTTTCATTCTCATACACAGGTCCTATCATCTTTTTGTTGGTAGAAGTTTCCACTACAGGTAGTGTAGTTGCCCCTGCTATCGGCATGTTAGGTTTTGCTCTTGCATTAGCGTTGCCATTCACACTGTTTGCCATGTTCCCGTCTTGGCTGAAATCCATGCCTAAATCCGGTGGTTGGATGAATGTAATTAAAGTAGTATTAGGTTTCCTTGAGCTCGCATTTGCTTTGAAATTCCTGTCGGTTGCTGACTTGGCTTATGGATGGGGAATTCTAGACCGTGAAACATTCCTTGCTTTTGTGGATTGTGATTTTCGCTTTGCTAGGCTTCTATTTGCTGGGTAAGATCAAATTCCCTCACGATGATGATGATGATAAAGTAGGTGTTGCCCGTTTTTTTATGGCTCTTATCTCACTTGCATTTGCTGTATATATGGTACCGGGCTTATGGGGTGCTCCTTTGAAAGCTGTCAGCGCATTTGCTCCTCCCATGAATACACAAGACTTCAACTTATACACCAATGAAGTACATGCGCAGTTTGATGACTACGATGCCGGTATGGAATATGCAAAACGTACCGGAAAACCGGTAATGCTTGACTTTACAGGTTACGGATGTGTAAATTGCCGTAAAATGGAAGCTGCTGTATGGACTGATCCGAAAGTAAACAAGTTGATGACTGAGGACTATGTACTGATTACATTGTTCGTTGATAACAAAACTCCATTGCCCGAACACATCAAAGTGATGGAGAACGGTAAGGAACGTACACTACGCACGATCGGTGATAAATGGAGTTACCTGCAACGTCTAAATTCGGTGCCAATGCACAACCTTTCTATGTATTGATTGACAATGAGGAAAACCGTTGAATAAATCATATTCATATGATGAGGATATAGACAAATATGTTGATTTCCTCCAGACCGGATTACAAAACTATAAAAAAATAACCAAAGTGTGTCAAAAAGTCGAAGGAGTGTCAAAACTAAATAAACCTATCATTTTATTCATTCAGAATATTCTTTAATGAAAAATATTCTGAAAATCAACAAAAAAAGGAAAAAGACAAACGAAACGATAGTTTTATTCGAGTTTTGACACACTTTCAAAAAGATTTTTTTGCAAGACCCCTTAATAATTATCTACTATGATCGCCAAACCAGAAAGAGAGCAAATCATTGCCCTTATAAATCGCGAGAGTCGTTCCGGCTATCGGGTGCACAGAACCCATAGCCATGTAGCCCTTTGTGTAGCAAAAGCAACAGAAACACTAGGTAAAAGACCTGAAAGGATTAAAAGCTTTACTCAGCGCCAATATTCTTAAGAACGCCATGGGAGTAGGCATCCCGGGAACAGGAATGATTGGGCTACCTATCGCTATCGCCTTAGGGGCATTAATCGGAAAATCCGAATATCAATTGGAAGTCTTAAAAAGACAGCACTCCTGACGCCGTAGCAGAGGGTAAAAAAACTAATTGACTCACAAGCTATCTCTATCGGGCTGAAAGAGAATATAGAAGAAAAGTTATATATCGAAATTATCTGTGAAGCTGATGGTGATACAGCGACGGCCATTATTGCTTGCGGGCATACCAATTTTATATATGTGGCCCTAAACAACCAAGTTTTACTAAAACAAACAAACTACCTCCACCTGCAATGAGGATGCAAAAGAGCCGGAGTTGAACTTGCGGAAAGTGTACGATTTTGCCACCACCACACCATTGGATGAAATTCGTTTTATTCTTGAGACCAAACGTTTGAATAAAGCAGCGGCAGAACGTTCTTTCAAAGGAAACTACGGTCACGAATTAGGCAAGATTCTGAAAAGCAGCAAAAAGCGAAGAACAAATATTGGGAAGTAATACATTTACCCACATCCTTTCTTATACCTCGGCAGCTTTGCGATGCACGTATGGCGGGAGCTATGATTCCTGTCATGAGCAATTCAGGAAGTGGGAACCAAGAAATTACAGCTACTTTACCGGTAGTAGTCTATGCCGAAGATAACCATAAATCAGAAGAAGAATTGATCCGCGCACTGACACTTAGCCACCTGACAGCGATTTACATCAAACAAAGCTTGGGACGTCTGTCTGCACTATGCGGCTGTGTAGTGGCTGCAACAGGTTCCAGCTGTGGTATCACTTATTTGATGGGAGGCACTTACGAGCAAATCACTTTTGCCGTACAGAATATGATCGCTAACCTGACAGGTATGATTTGTGACGGAGCCAAGCCCAGTTGTGCTCTGAAATTAAGCAGCGGTGTTTCTACTGCTGTATTTTCAGCTATATTAGCGATGGAACATAAATGTGTATCTTCTGTAGAAGGTATCATTGACAATGATGTGGACCGCAGCATCCGCAACCTGACCAGAATTGGTTCACAAGGCATGAATGAAACCGATAAACTAGTATTGGATATTATGACCCACAAACAATGTGATTAAATATATATAAAGATAAGAGAGTTAAAACGAATCAGACACGGCATTTTATACAATCCGTGTCTGATTTTATTTCACTCCACCAACATGTCTTTATATTGGGTATGCCGGGTAAAAAAACATTTTTGCAAAAGAACAAGTAGGACGTATTTTAAGCCTACAACCGAAGCATATCTCACAGCGGCCTCGGTCAAAGCCTGAGCTATTCCCTGCCCTTCCAACTGTGGGGGGAACTATGGTATGAAGGATATCCAAAACTCCGTTCTTTTTTTTTTCATCATATTGCAAATAGGCGATTTGTCCCGATTCAAATACTTCGAAACGGTCTACTTTCTCGTCATGTATAACTGTATGTTCCATTCTATATTGGTTTTAATGTATGACTATTACTAATAAAAACAATAATAAAATGGAATTGTTTTTACCATAGATGAAATCTGTTACAGAACGTATGTCTGTTGACGAAACTCCGATACACACTTTAAATGACACTATATAAAATATTGAAAACTATCTGCCTTGTCTATATTGAAAAGCCGAAGGTAGTATACCAAATTCTTCCTTAAAATACCGACTGAAATATTTCGGATTATTAAAGCCCACCTGATAGGCTATTTCCGAAATATTCTGTTGACTTCCACGGAGTAATTGGGCAGCCCGCTGTAAACGAATTATACGAATAAACTCGATAGGAGTCTTACCGGTAATAGCCAATAACTTTTTATATAAATGAACGCGGCTCATCCCTAATTCCTTGCTTAACTCTTCTACAGACAAATCACTGCGTGCAATATTGTCTTCTACATATTTCACAGCATGATTTATCGATTTTTTCATCCATCGAAGTTATGGCAGTCCCACTAGGTTTGAAATCAATATAAGCATGATTCCAAACCGTTTTCAACTTCTGTTCACTTTTTTCTTCAGGAACAGCAGTCACCATTTCCGGCAACTCCTCCGGTGGAATAATATGAGTTATCATCTCATTATCCTCACCCTCAATCAATTGAATCACCGTTGCTCTTTGTGGAGCAACGGCTGAGATTGTTTCTATGTTTTTTTCTTCTGCAATTTCTTCCGTATTACCAGATTCTAATCTTCGGATATCCTCCTCCAGTCCTTCTATTGTTATTATATGGTTTGGTTCTTCTTCCGATTCCTCCCCGGCATTAGACGCCATATAAAACTCCGGAATCTGAAGTGTGGAAATGTCTTCTACCGGCTTATCTGTAACTTGCACCTGTTCTATCTTCGTCGGTTTACTCTCGGAACGCTTTACCGGGATATGGATAACAAAAACACAACCGACAGGAGTATTATCCATTACGTTCACCGTGCCATCGTGAAGTGTGACAAAATCACGTACAATACTCAGACCACCTCCGCCATCTGAGATATTCATATCCGGATTATCCACTTGATAAAAACGTTCGAAAATGCGTTCTCTGTTTTCTTCTTTAATGCCGACACCTGTATCAGCCACTCTGATTTCCAGCATTTCCCGAGAATCCTGTCCTTCTACTAAACCGACAGACACATCAACTCGTCCACCATTGCAAGTAAATTTTAAAGCATTGGAAAGCAGATTCATCATCACTTCCCTCATTTTATCCCCATCAAACAACATATTCAACGAAGGAACTGCTGAATGAAAAATGAGAGAAATATCTTTCTTTTCAGACAAAGAGATAAAAGAATCACAAATCGTATGAATACAAGAGATGATATCATCATCAGACAGACTTAAATAATATCCATTCACATCAATTTTCCTAAAATCCAACAACTGATTTACAAGATTCAACAACCTTAATGCATTGCGTTGCACTATATTCAATTTATCCATCAGAGCAGCATCCGATTGATATTCCTTCATCAGCGTTTCCAAAGGTGAGATAATAAGAGTGAGCGGAGTACGTAATTCGTGGCCGACATGAGTGAAGAACTTCAATTTCATATCTGCCTTCTCCTGATTCCTCTCTATTTCTTGCTTTATTTGCTGTTTTTTAAATTTATCCCGTTCTCCACGCAGAATCCAATAGCGTCCCAATATCAATACAGCAACCAACAAAAGGCTATAAACAACATATGCCCAAACGGAACGCCAAAAAGGAGGATAGATAACAATTTTCAATGAAGCTTCTTCATCTCCACCATATCCGTCACTGTTGACTGCTTTCACCTTCAGCATATAAGTTCCGGGAGCTAGATTAGTATAAGTCACTTTGCCAAAGGCAGTAGTCATCCAACCCTCATTGAAACCTTCCAGTTTATAAGCATACTCCGTTTTTTCCGGCAAAATATAGTTATCAGAAGCAAATTGTACACTGAACATATTCTGTTCATAACTCAATTTTATCTGATCTACCTTGTTCAACGCCTTATCCAAAATCACCCTGCCTTCATATTCCTCACCCACCCCTACTTCTTCATTGAACAAGAACAAACGGGTAAACATCACGCTGGGACGTTTTTTATTGTATTTTATATCATCCGGACGGAAGCGGTTAATACCATACAGCCCTCCCATAAGAATTTCTCCAGAAGACATTTTTTTAATGGAACGCAGGTTGAACCCACTATTTTGCAAACCATTTTTGTCATCATAAACACAACTATGAAAAATATAGCGCCCTGTTTTTAAATCTACTGCCGGTATGACATTAGTTATTCCACGTGCTGTAGTCACCCATATATTTTCATTACCATCTTCTACTATTCCAGAAATGATAGGGCTGGAAACTCCTTGCTCCACTCCTAATATAATCAGTTCATCTGTTTTGGGATTATAAACATTCAGCCCCTCACATGTACCAATCCATATCAATCCACGGCTATCCTCATACACCTGACTTATATTCTGATCTGAAAAATATTCCTTACCAGATTTAGTACCTTCCAGATTAACCACTTTTTTTAGTTTCAATATCCAATTGAAAGTCCCTGAGCGGTACCAATCCACAAAGAGCCCTCTTTTCCCATACACAAAGAGGAAACATAATCGGATATCAAGCCGGCCGAAGTTGTATTATAAGTGGTGAACAAACCCGTCTTGGGATTCAAACTCTGCACTCCCCCACCCAATGTACCTATCCATATAATCCCCTGCTTATCTTCAGCCAAAGCCAATACATTATTATGAGCCAAAGAATTTTGCCGTTCCGGTATGTTTTTTTATAATGAATAATACGACCGTTATCATAACAAATCAAGCCTCCCCAAAAGTACCAATCCAAAGTTTCCCATCACCGGCTTTCAAAATGCAAACAATAGCATCAGTAGTGAGTTTATCCGTACCTTTCTGTGGAAAAGCAGCCCGGTTGCCAGTCACGGAATTCCAATATATGATACCGACATCGTTGGTACCCAGCCACACATACCCCTCTTTGTCTTCTTCAATGCAACTAATATCTCCTATATACTCTGCACCAAATTTAAAAGCACACTCATTAAAATAGGAAATTCCTTTTTTATAAGTCCCCACCCACATAGTTTCACTGGAATCCTCGTATAGAACCATTACTGTATTATTTTGCAAACTACGTTCATCACCTGTCTTGTTCCGCAACTGCCTCACTTCCCCTGTCTTCTTATCCAATATATCAATGCCATCCTGATCTGTTCCTATCCATATACGCCCCTGCTTATCCTGTGATACAGCAAGGACCATGTTATGAGACCGACGCTTGATAATATTTGTCAGCCAAGACAGCCACTTTTCCTGTTCCGGATTATAAACCCATATTCCAAGCGGACTGTACATCCATATATCATTATCACGATCTACAAACAGAGTGAAAATTCCCTGCTTGTCAGTTCCCAATTCCCCAACCAAATCATCCTGCTGCCATTTAATCTCATTTGTCCGAGTATCCAAACAAACAAGTCTTCCGGTATTATATACCAACAAGATTCCCTTGCTACATTCTACAATGTCCGTAATATCACCTTCTGGCAACTGATGAGTATCAAACAAAAGCGGATACAGTAATTGAGATTCCGGAATGTACAAATAACAGCCTTTTCCTTTTATATAAAACCACATATTTTTATTATGGTCTATATATACTAATGCTGGAGTTCCGTCAATACCGACTTCACATAGCCATGCATGCACCTCCCTATCAAATGTTTCTGATTCCGAGTTGTAAATGACATAACCCACACCGGTAAGAATCCATAAATTTCCTTTATAATCTTCTTGTATGCTTTTGATATAATTATCAGGTAAAGAAGCCGGATCAGCATTATTACTACGAAACAAAGTCATCTGGCACCCGTCATACCGATTTAAACCGGAAGCTGTGGCAAACCACATAAAACCTTCGGAATCTTTAAATATATCAAGGACTTGATTGTTTGACAGACCATCTTTCACCTCCAAATGTTTAAACATAAATTCACTTGCATGCATCAGACTAGAAAAGCATAATAATGTAATGATCAAACATTTTTTTCTTATTCCCATAGATTTTAAAGGCTAATTATTTTTATTCCACTGCAAATGAAGCAAAAAGCTTGATAACAGACAAACTAATATCGGCTTTTTTATCATTCGATACCCACAATATGTTTCATTTTTCCTATTTTTGCAATTGAAATGAAAGCATTAACGGATACACAATACATACGACAGCTTGTCTCGGAGGGAGAACACTGTCATCAGGATTTCAAATTCGAGATTTCGGACGCACGCAAAATAGCCCGTAGCCTTTCCGCATTCGCCAATACCGAGGGCGGCAGGCTGTTAATAGGAGTAAAGGACAATGGCAAAATAGCAGGAGTCCGCTCTGACGAAGAAATATATATGATGGAAGCAGCAGCAACCATGTATTGCAAGCCCAAAGTAGAACTGGAAACGCAGACTTACAAGGTAGAAGGAAAGACTGTATTGGAAATACGTATTAACGAAACGGTTTCTAAACCTGTATATGCCCTAGATGAAACGAATAAGCCATGGGCCTATATCCGCATCAAAGACGAAAACATACTGGCCACTCCCCGTCCATCTAAAGATGTGGCAACACAGCAAGAAACCTGAAGGAGCACTTGTAACATTTACCGAAAGAGAGCAACGGTTACTGGATGTCTTGAAAGAAAAAAAAAACTTTCATTAAATCAATGTTGCAAACTTTGCAGGTTAAACCACAAGACAACTTGTGAACTATTAGCAGACTTTATCCGTTTTGGTCTAGTGGAACTTGTTTTCCATGGACATAAGTTCTATTTTAAATTAAACAAGGAATAAGTAAAATGGATATACTGACCCTATTAATCAGCAGAGTGAATGATGTGCTTTTGGACTTATATTTTGATCATCATGCTGTTAGGATGTGCATTTTGGTTTACTTTTTTAAAACAAATTTCGTACAATTCCGCATGATAAGAGAAATGATACGTCTATTAGGTGATTCTACAGGCAAGACAGAAGGTCGCGAACACCATATTTCCTCTTTTCAAGCTTTTTGCCGTTTCCATAGCTAGCCGCGTAGGAACAGGCAATTTGGCAGGAGTCGCCACCGCCATTACTTTGGGTGGTCCGGGTGCAGTTTTCTGGATGTGGGTAATTGCTCTTTTGGGGGCCAGCAGCGCTTTTATTGAGTCCACATTGGCCCAATTATATAAAGTACACGGACATAATTCTTTCGTTGGCGGGCCAGCTTATTACATGAAAAAAAAGGATTAAAACAGCCGTGGATGGGAGTTTTGTTTGCCTTTTGCTTATCTTTACTTTTGGATTTGCTTTTAATTCAGTACAAAGCAATACCATTTGTGCCGCTTTCGAAGAAGCATTCAATATTCCTCCCAGCCTAATGGGAGTGATACTGACCTCGCTCACATTAATTATCATCTTCGGAGGCATTCAGCGTATTGCTAAAGTAAGTAGCATTATTGTTCCTGTCATGGCATTGGGATACATCTTTTTATCCCTTTTCATCGTAATTGTAAATGCAAAGCATTTGCCAGAAGTTATTGAATTGATTATAGCGAATGCCTTTGGCTGGGAACAGGCATTAAGCGGAGGTATAGGCATGGCATTAATGCAAGGAATCAAACGTGGATTATTCAGCAATGAGGCCGGTATGGGTTCCGCACCCAATGTAGCGGCAAGTGCCGATGTTACCCATCCTGTAAAACAAGGATTAATTCAGACATTGGGAGTTTTTACCGATACACTTGTCATATGTACTTGCACTGCTTTCATCATTCTTTTCAGCGGAGTGGCCTCCACAAAAGAAGCCAATGGAATAAAACTTACTCAAATGGCACTGAATAATGAAATAGGCAACATCGGAACTATTTATGTGGCGGTGGCAATTCTGTTTTTCGCCTATAGCAGCATTTTGGGAAATTATTATTACGGTGAAGCCAATGTACGTTACATAACTCATCGGAAATGGGCTATCCCCATTTATCGTATAGCAGTGGGAGGAATGGTTATGTTTGGGGCATTGGCCAGTCTGGAACTGGCATGGAGCCTGGCCGATATGGCAATGGGATTTATGACTATCTGTAACTTGATAGCCATTACTTTACTAGGGAAATATGCATTCCGTCTATTGGAAGACTATCGAATTCAGAAACGTAACGGGGTCAAAAATCCAGTTTTCACCAAAGACAGAATGAAAGATATTGAAAATGATTTGGAATGCTGGTAACACAAAGCAGGAATTCCCCAGCATCAACCATTCAATAAAAATGATAAATAGTAAAACAAAAGGATTTTTAATCAAAAATGTTTTCAGTTTTTATCGCTATCTTTGCAGACAGGAAAACAATATAATTTAAGAACACAATGAGCATATTTTTCAAAATTATTTGGTAAAAAACAGACAGAAGGAGAAGAAACAAGCCGCATAGGTGGTATGGAAGACTTCATGACACTAATCCGTGTATATTATCAGTCTGTAATGGCCTGCAACATAGGTATCACAAATATTAATTTTTTGCCAGACATGGCAGTTTTCAAACGCACCCTTAAAATACCGACCCAAAACAACAAGTTGGGAATTGCTGAGAAGTCTCGCTGCAAAAAAAAGATGTTAGTAGAACTTTATGGTCTAAGTGATGATTTCTTTAAAGAAATTGACGGTTCTATAAAAAAGAATTGCAAGAATGTAAATGATGTCAAGACTTATCTTTTTATGTTCCAAGGATTCAGCAATGACTTGATGATGCTGATAGGTAATTTGATGCAATGGAAATTCCGTATGCCCAGCGTAATGAAAAAAAATGTTACGTAACATGACCGAGAAAACAATTCATGATATCATGACCAAGACCGACTGGAAAGACGAAAGCGTACACAAGACCTGTGTTGCCATCCGTAAATACAAACAAGCCTTAGGATATTCTGAAAACTGGATGACGGAATATGTGTATAACATTGTATTACTGGCTAAAAAAGAACCAAAGCCAAAAGAATAATCATTAAAGATTTTATGAAATCCTTATTAAATATAGAAGAACATCCATTAGAGCCTTTTTTACCGGTTAACGCCAAACTACTGATGTTAGCAGTTTTCCCCCACAAAAGAAACGATGGAGCATGGAATTCTTTTATCCCAATCTGCAAAATGATATGTGGCGTATTTTTGGAATAATATTTTTCCAAAACAAAGACCACTTTCTGAATCCTGACAAAAAGGTATTTGACAAGGAAACGTATTATTGATCTTTTGAACAAAAAGGCATCGCACTTTATGATACCGCTTCAGCTGTTCGCCGTTTACAGGACAATGCCTCAGACAAATTTCTGGAAGTTGTAGAACAGACAGATATCAGTTTGCTACTGAAGCAGATTCCAATGTGCAAGGCCATTGTAACCACAGGACAAAAAGCAACGGATATTATTCGTGAACAAATAAAGGTAAAAGAACCCGTTGGTAGGGAACCAGTGAACCTTTCGAATTCGAAGACCGGACAATGCGATTATACAGAATGCCTTCGTCCAGCCGTGCCTACCGTTGCCCATTGAAAAAAAATCAGCAATATACCGGGTCATGTTCAATGAGTTAGGCCTGATTAAACGAATAATGAACAATATTTTTTTTCATAAATAAGGTTTTGTATATTCCAAATATTACACACTACCTTTGCAGCCGCAAACACGGGGAGTAGCTCAGTTGGTAGAGCACCGGTCTCCAAAAACCGGGTGTCGGGAGTTCGAGCCTCTCCCGTGCAAAAAAAAAGATTATTCAATGCCACGCCATTGGATAATCTTGGATTTTTTTATATCTTCTACTTTCTTAAGGAATTTGCAAAAGTTTATGAGTTTGTAGGCTCAACCGCCACTCTGGATGTTGCAAAATGTAAGCAATCACTTCTTCTGTATTAGCACAAGAACAAGGCTGCAAAAAAAATAATGACTGGCAGACAAATCCAAATAAGCAGAAACATCTTGTCCCACATAAACCACTTTCACCTCATCTATACGATCTAGATTTATTTTCGCCCCTTCTTTAGGGGAACAAGTAACCCAATCTATATTTTCAGGCAGCAGACAAGTGCCGTTTGTCTCAATACAAACATACTTCCCTTCATGATGCAATGCATCAACTAACTTTTCATCAATCCACAATCCTGGCTCACCACCAGTCAGTATTACTATCTGGGTCGAATATTTTGCCACTTCCATCACAATATCCTCATCACTCATCAATGTACCTTCTTCATGCTGAGTATCGCAAAAAGGACATCTCAAATTGCACCCGGAAAAACGTACAAAAACGGCAGGTATTCCAGTATGATACCCCTCCCCCTGTAAGCTGTAAAATATTTCATTAATCCTTCTCATAGATAACGGTATTTCCTTCTGACTCGCGAACTTCAACCTTGAAACAAGTGGGAATTTGCTCACATACCCAGCGTGCAATATTTTCAGCTGTAGGATTAAAAGAAACAACCTCATTCAAATTCCGGTGATCCAAACGCCCCATCACCGTTTCCTTGATATGCGTGAAATCCACCACCATACCATCCTCGTTCAAAACCTCGGAACGACAATAAACGGTAATAATCCAATTGTGACCGTGCAAATTCTCACATTTACTTCTATACGACAGCTTCAAGCTATGGGAAGCTGAAATTTCCATTCGTTTAATTACTGTATACATAGCATTTAATTATAATAAGAAAGAACTCACACCTAATGTCACCTCGGTGCTACAGGGACGCAAAGATACACCATAAAAAAAAGAATAATATAAAAAGGACACTGTATTTTTTTGTTTTTGGTCTATATTTGCACCTATGAAAATACTATATACCATTGTAGGAACAACCTCACTCATACTAGGCATTATCGGCATATTTCTTCCTTTACTGCCTACCACCCCCTTTTTATTACTGACAGCCGCCATGTATTTCCGCAGTTCACCACGCTGGTATCATTGGCTCATCCAACAAAAATATTTAGGAAGCTACATCCGCAATTTCCGCGAGCATAAAGCAATACCTTTACATGCCAAAATCATTTCCGTATCATTAATATGGATTACCCTAAGCTATTGCGCCATCTGGACACTACCCTACATTTGGGCAAGAATCCTGTTTCTGATTATTGCAATCGGTACTACCTGGCACATCTTGTCCTATAAAACATTAAAACGATAGACAAACCTCAACAGACATATGTAATAGTAGTAAAAAGATCATATTCGAACAGCACGGGAAAAACAGCTAATAAAGACGTTAAAAAGTTTTTTAAACGACAAACGATAAATTTAGGACGAAATATTTTTCGTGTTTGCTTCCAATCCTTTATATTTGTGTACAATTTTGGTATAAAATGACTGAAGAAGACAAAAAGCTATTAAATACTTTCGAGGGCAAGACTGAGGCATTTTTATGTATTTGCATGATGAATTGAAACATGAAAATGCACAGTTAAAGCAACTTCTCACTGAAAAAACGAGGAGGTAAGACGATTGGAAAATAGCCGGAAAGAATTAGAAGTAAGGTATACCAATTTGAAAATGGCGAGGACAATCAGTATTCATGATAAAGACATCAATGATACAAAACAACGGTTGTCAAGGCTTGTGCGTGAGGTCGACAAATGCATCGCTTTATTAAACGAATAAAAAAAGTTGGACAATAAAACGATAGTATTATGGACGATATGATGAAGATACATCTACTGATTGACAACGAACGATACCGATGAACATCCGTCGTGAAGATGAACAGTTATACAGGGACGCTGCCAAACAGATTGACAATAAACTAAACAAATACCGTAGTTATTACCCTGATTTCAGCCCCGCAAGGCATTGGGCAATGGCTGCGCTGGAGTTAGCTTTTGAAAATATTTCTATGAAAGACAGGAATAATACTGCACCTTATCAGGAAAAATTGAAGGAGCTGACCAAAGAGATAGAAAAACAAATCAGTAACAGAGAGTAATCGTTTAGAATTGAAGATATTCACGCACAGCTATACTGTTAAGAGAAGGGTTCTTAACAGATAGATTGTGCGTTTTTTATTTATATATAAATTAATAACAATGATAACAACGGTAATAATAGCAATTGTGTGTTTCGCTGTAGGTGGTGGACTATCATACATGCTTTTCAGATATGGCCTGAAATCTAAGTATGACATCATCATCAAAGAGGCACAGACGGAAGCTGAAGTAATTAAAAAAGAACAAGCTTTTGGAAGTAAAAGAAAAATTCCTGAACAAAAAAGCTGATCTGGAAAAAGAAGTCGCCCTACGTAACCAAAAGATTCAGCAAGCCGAAAATAAATTAAAACAACGCGAACTGATGTTGAACCAAAAACAGGAAGAGGTTCAACGCAAACGTACAGAAGCGGAAGCTATCAAAGAAAATCTAGAAGCTCAAATTGTCATCATAGACAAGAAAAAAGGATGAACTGGATAAATTACAAATGCAAGAACGTGAAAAACTGGAAGCTCTTTCCGGTCTTTCTGCTGAGGAGGCCAAAGAACGCCTGATTGAATCTTTGAAAGAAGAAGCGAAAACACAGGCTGCTTCCCTATATTAACGACATTATGGACGACGCCAAATTAACAGCTAATAAAGAAGCTAAACGTATCGTTATCCAGTCTATCCAACGAGTAGCCACAGAAACTGCTATCGAAAACTCTGTAACCGTATTCCATATTGAATCGGACGAAATAAAGGGACGCATCATCGGCCGTGAAGGGCGTAATATCCGGGCTTTAGAAGCAGCAACCGGTGTCGAAATCGTTGTAGATGACACACCCGAGGCTATTGTACTTTCAGCGTTTGACCCTGTACGCCGCGAAATTGCCCGCTTAGCATTACACCAACTGGTTACAGATGGACGTATCCACCGGCACGCATTGAAGAAGTGGTAGCTAAAAAGTACGCAAACAGGTAGAAGAAGAAATTATTGAAACCGGTAAACGTACCACTATTGATTTAGGTATTCATGGCCTGCACCCTGAATTGATCCGTATTATCGGTAAGATGAAATATCGGTCCTCATACGGTCAGAACCTTCTACAACATGCTCGTGAAACAGCCAATCCTTGCGCTGTGATGGCTTCTGAACTAGGTTTGAATCCTAAAAAAGCAAAACGTGCTGGATTACTGCATGATATAGGTAAAGTACCTGATGAAGAACCGGAATTGCCGCACGCATTGTTAGGCATGAAGATAGCTGAAAAATAAAAGAGAAACCAGACATACGTAATGCTATCGGTGCTCACCATGACGAATCTGAAATGACTAGCCTGCTGGCCCCCCATCGTACAGGTATGTGATGCCATTTCAGGCGCACGTCCAGGCGCTCGCCGTGAAATCGTAGAAGCTTATATCAAGCGTTTGAACGATCTAGAACAATTAGCCATGTCTTATCCAGGGGTAACAAAAACCTATGCTATCCAAGCTGGCCGCGAATTACGTGTGATTGTAGGTGCCGACAAGATTGACGACAAACAGACTGAAAGTTTATCCGGTGAAATTGCGAAAAAGATTCAAGACGAAATGACTTATCCGGGACAAGTGAAGATTACAGTCATCCGCGAAACACGTGCGGTAAGTTTCGCCAAATAAAAATCAGAAACAAGAAACTCAACTATAATCCCTCTTTTTCTTTAGAAGAAAGAGGGATTTTTCATTTTGTATTCCCACATTTTATCCACAGTCTGGACAAACTCAAGAAAAAAAATAAATTTCTAATTGCCAAGCAGTAAATCATCTAATCCTTCATTTAAATTATGTAGAACATAAAACAAGATCAAACTATGAGACTTAACAGTATGCTAGCCACAGTGCTTATTTTCCTTTGCTCTTTAGTAATTTCATCGTGCAGCAATGATGAACTTGCTCCCATCTCCTTAAAAAAATAGAGAAACAGCAAATATAAAAATTAAACTATCCTAATAATCAGACATACTTTTTCCTTTGCAAGGGGGAGACGGGAATTATGAAATAAGCTGCGATAAACCGGAAATTATAGAAACCAAAATGATTTCTTCTTGCGACATATCCATAAAAAGCATTAGCATTAGGTGAAGCGATTATTACTGTAAGAGATCAATCAGGAAACACATTTTGACATTCATGTAATAGTAGACTATTACACCGATAATTACATTGTAAGCAAACAGGATATACTTCTTACAGGAGACTTAAAAGACTCTGAAAAACAAACAATTAAAGAAAAAGCATTAGCTACAATACCAGTAAAGACAGGAGGAGGATACAAATTTATCTACACGGATGCAGAAATTGCAAGAGGCAAAGTACTGGTTTTTCAAGAAAAGTTTGGAGACAAGGCTATAGAAGGTAGTTTTGAAAGAAAATCCAATGAAATAGAAAATGAGCAATGGGGTACAAGACATATCATCTCATTTGATCTAACTCTTCCAGAACAACCCAAAAGAACATTTATAATCTCTGAATATATACCTTCTTCCAGGACTTCCCCCATAGTTCTCATGGCTTTTTTTGAGGATTTAAAAAAGACATTCACTATAGATTATCCGACCGTCGAGCAAGTTTATACCGAGCAAGTATTAACTGTACCGTCACATTTATATTATTAATATATTATCTTTCTTTCCAAAAGGAAAGAGCATTCATTCTTGTTATATGCGGTAGAACCTCATCTACCCCATATAACAAGAATGATCCCCCATTCCTCCAATATCCCCATGTATAAAAAACATTCTTTTGGCCAAAAGTTTATTTTTGAAGTATTCGTTTTTCTTCGAACATTTTTTTTGCACAGGCATACCCTTCCTCATATAAATCGGTCAGTTTTTTTTATATCTGTTTCAATACGGTCCACTTCCATCGGCTTTTCAGGACGAATTACCACAATCCTGCCCTTGTCTTCCAATTGCTCTACCAAATCAAGCTGTTCGTTGTAAATACGACAACGTTTACTTAAAACCACGCGCAAACGAGGGTATTTTTTATAGATAAAATGAGGAATTTTCATATCCTTTCCTTTTTTGCGATATCCCCGATTACGGGTAAGTACCACTACATTTTTATCAAATCCTTGTTCAATAGCACGCAACACAGGAATAGAATCCACAATTCCCCCATCCAGCATCGGCTCACCATCTACATAAGCTATAGGACAAACATAAGGAAGACTGCTGGACGCCTTAGCTATGGCAATAATACGTCGAGGATCATGTTTCTCTTCCAAATAACACGCCCTACCTGTAATGCAATTAGTAGTCACCATTTCAAAACGAGCAGGATTTTCAGCATATGTTTTATAATCATAAGGAAGAATTTCCTTAGGAAAATGTTCATAAAGCAATTCCTGATCAAGAATACTGTGCTTACGCCATAAATGCTTTATGCCGATATAATGATATTTCTCCAATAAATCAATATTACTAAACTTAGCTCTACCACGCTGGCGAGACATATATGAAAGACCATTGCACGCTCCGGCAGAAACTCCTACCCCATACGGAAACCAAACCTTCTTATCCATCATATAGTCTAATACCCCGCAGGTAAAAACTCCGCGCATACCTCCGCCTTCCAGTACCAGCCCTGTTTTATCATCTATTTTCATAATCAATGTTGAGGAACAAATCTATCCTTGAAAGAGTTCACTGCAAAGTTAACCTTTTCAAAGTATTTAGCCGTATCTTTTATATTTATTAAATAATTGCATTCCATCATAAATATCAATCAAATTCTCCTAGCAGTATAAATTACTGAATGGCAACTTATCAAGGAAAAAAATAAGAGAAACCTGTGAAATTAGAAAAGCAAGATTGACAAATGATAAAAATAAAGCCGAAATCGATTAAAAAAATCAAATAAGCAAATAGTACTTTTAAGATTATAATTATTACATTTGCAACACAGTTCAATAAATTTTCAATTAAAATAAAGTTAGCCATGTTTGATTCCGCAACTTATCAAAGACGCCGTCAGGCACTTAGAAACAAAGTGCAAAACGGTATTATCCTTATACTAGGTAATAATGAAGCTCCGGCAAACTATCCGGATAACACATATAAATTCCGTCAGGACAGTTCATTCCTCTACTTCTTCGGTCATTCTCACCCCGGATATGCAGGTGTAATAGATATAGAAGCAGGAGAGGATTATTTCTTCGGAAATGATGTAGATATGGACGACATTATCTGGATGGGGCCCCAACCCAGTGTGAAAAAAGAGTTGGCTGCACAAGTAGGTATTCAGAAAAAGTTTTCCCTTCTCCCAGCTAAAAGAGGTGGTAGGGAAAAGCTATCGCGCAAGGTAGAAAAAGTACATTTCCTTCCTCCCTACCGATTCGATAATATGATGCTCTTGGAAGACTTAACCGGTATCCGTGCCGCTATAGTAAAGAAATACGCTTCTGTAGAATTGATAAAAGCTGTAGTTGATTTACGTTCTGTAAAAAGAAGCTTGCGAAATAGCAGAAATCGATTTGGCATGTAATATCGGTTATGAAATGCACACAGCCGCTATGCGTCTATGTAAACCTGGAATAAAGGAACAATATATCGCCGGAGTACTGGATGGCATCGCCGCTTCTTATGGAAGCATGACTTCATTTGCCACTATCCTGACCCAACATGGGGAAACATTACATAATCATGACCATAGCCATATATTAGAACCAGGACGCATGATGCTGACAGATGCCGGAGCTGAAAGAGTGACAAATTATTGTTCTGACCATACCCGTACCGTACCTGTGGGAGGCAAATTTGAAGGACGGCAAAAAGATGTGTATAATATTGTATTGGCTTGCCATGATAAAGCATTGGAAATTACTCGTCCAGGTATAACCTATATGTCTGTACACTTAGAAGTCTGCAAAGTGCTGGTTCAAGGATTAAAAGACCTGGGGCTCATGAAGGGCAATGTGGAAGAAGCTGTTGCCGCTGGTGCACACGCTTTATTCCTGCCCCATGGATTAGGTCATATGATGGGATTGGATGTACATGACATGGAAGACCTGGGGACAAATTTACGTAGGATATGACGATGAAATCCGTCCTTCTTCCCAGTTCGGGCTAGCCTCCCTGCGCATGGGACGTCGCTTACAGGAAGGCTTTGTGATTACCGATGAACCGGGCTGCTATTTTATTCCAGCATTGATTGACAAATGGAAAGCTGAGAAAATGCATACAGACTTCCTGAACTTTGATGCCATTGAAAAATTCAAAGATTTTGGAGGCATCCGCCTGGAAGACGATATTCTGATTACTTCGGAAGGCTCCCGTTTCACTGGCGAGAAACGCATCCCTATCACTATCGAAGAAGTAGAAACTATCATGAATGAGTAACATAACAAACAAAACTATTATTTCTAAAATGAAAAGATTTACATTATTAGCAGCATTAGGTTTATGCAGTATAAGCCTCTTTGCACAAGATGCACAAAAAGAAGAGCCAAAGGAAGAAGGGTTTGTATTCACTACAGTAAAAGAACTGCCTATTACTTCTGTCAAGAACCAAAGCCGTGCCGGTACTTGCTGGTGCTATTCCAGTATGGCTTTTCTAGAATCAGAATTACTTCGTATGGGAAAAGGAGAATACGACTTTTCTGAAATGTACATCGTACACCAAACTTATTTGGATCGAGCCGATGCCGCCGTACGTACTCACGGAGATGTATCTTTTTCCCAAGGAGGATCATTCTATGACGTTATCTATGGAATGAAAAAATTTGGTCTGGTACCCGAAGAAGTTATGCGTCCGGGAGTCATGTATGGTGATACATTAAGTAACCATACAGAACTTACAGCCGTATCGGATGCTGTAGTAGCAGCAATAGCCAAAGGAAAATTACGCAAACTCCAGACAGATAATAACCATAATCCATTATGGAAAAAGGCCATTGCCGCTATTCATGATATCTATTTAGGTAAATGCCCTGAAAAATTCACTTATAAAGGAAAAGAATACACTCCCCATTCATTCTTCGAATCAACAGGATTGAATCCAAATGATTACATTTCATTGACCTCGTACACCCACCATCCGTTCTACGAACCATTTGTTCTTGAAATTCAAGACAACTGGCGTTGGGGGCAATCATACAACCTTCCCATTGATGAATTCATGCAGGTTTTTGATAATGCCATTAATAACGGCTATCCAATCGCATGGGGATCTGATGTCAGTGAACAAGGCTTTACACGTGACGGCGTAGCTGTTATGCCCGATACGGAAAAAGTACAAGAACTAAGTGGATCAGACATGGCTCATTGGTTGAAAATGAAACCGGAAGAAAAGAAACTGAACACCAAACCACAACCTCAGAAATGGTGTACACAAGAAGAACGCCAGGAAGCTTATGACAATTGGGAAACAACCGATGATCATGGTATGTTGATTTACGGTATAGCTAAGGATCAAGAAGGAAACGACTATTATATGGTAAAGAATTCTTGGGGAAAAGCCGGAAAATACGATGGCTTATGGTATGCCTCTAAAGCATTCGTCCGTTACAAAACCATGAATATCGTAGTCAATAAAAATGCACTGCCTAAAGAAATTGCTAAAAAATTAGGTATCAAATAATCCGCTACTATACAATACTTTACCGCTAATTCCATAAAATATATATGGAATTAGCGGTTTTTTTATTTGTTTTTTCCTAACTTTACGGATTGATTGGGTAAGTATAACCAGAAAATGGTATTATCCCGTCTCCGAGAGCAGAAAAAAGAAAAAACAATATATAAAATGAATCACAAATGGAATTATCAACCTCCAAGCCAAGAACAGACAGAAGCAGCTAAAGCATTAGCCAAAGAAACAGGGATCAGCCCGATTCTTTGTAAGTTGTTGCTGGAAAGAGGTATAACCTCAGCAGCAGAGGCTAAAAGATTTTTCCGCCCCCAGCTTAACGAGCTACACGACCCATTCCTGATGAAGGATATGAGCATTGCTGTAGAACGGCTTAATCAAGCTATGGGCAGGAAAAAGAACGTATCATGGTTTATGGAGATTATGATGTAGACGGTACAACAGCTGTAGCATTGGTATACAAATTTCTCCAGCAGTTCTATTCGAACATTGACTACTATATTCCCGACCGATATAATGAGGGCTACGGAGTATCAGTAAAAGGAGTGGATTATGCCTGTGAAACAGGTGTAAAACTCATTATTGTGTTAGATTGCGGTATTAAAGCCGTAGAGGAAATTGCTTATGCAAAAGAAAAAGGTATCGATTTCATCATCTGTGACCACCATGTGCCTGATGATATATTGCCACCAGCCGTAGCTATTCTGAATGCCAAACGGGCTGACAATACATATCCTTACGATCATCTTTCGGGATGTGGTGTAGGCTTCAAGTTCATGCAGGCTTTCGCTTTGAATAATGGCATTGAATTTCATCAACTAACTCCTTTATTAGATTTGGTTGCTGTCAGTGTAGCATCAGACATCGTACCTATCATGGGAGAAAACCGAGTGCTGACACACCACGGCTTAAAACAGTTGAATTCAATCCCAGTGTAGGTCTGAAAGCTATTATCGATGTATGCGGATTATCAGAAAAAAATTACCGTAGGTGATATCGTATTCAAGATAGGTCCGCGCATCAACGCATCCGGACGTATACAGAACGGAAAAGAGGCGGTGGAACTGCTCATAGAAAAGGACTTCTCGGCAGCATTGGAGAAAGCCAACCAAATCAACCAATACAATGAAACCCGTAAAGATCTGGATAAGACCATGACCGAAGAGGCCAACCAAATTGTAGACCACTTGGAAGGACTAGCAGACCGGCGTTCCATTGTCATCTATAATGAAGCGTGGCATAAAGGTGTTATCGGTATCGTAGCCTCACGCCTTACAGAGATTTATTACCGCCCGGCAGTTGTATTAACCCGTACAGATAATCTGGCAACTGGTTCCGCCCGTTCCGTATCAGGTTTCGATGTCTACAAAGCTATCGAACATTGTCGTGACTTGTTGGAAAACTTTGGAGGACACACTTATGCTGCAGGACTATCCATGAAAGTGGAAAATGTGGAAGAATTCACCCGTCGTTTTGAAACCTATGTCACAGAACATATTTTGCCGGAACAGACCAGTGCTGTAATTGATATTGATGCAGAAATTGACTTCCGGGATATCACTCCGAAGTTCCATGCCGACCTGAAAAAGTTCAATCCCTTCGGACCGGACAACCACAAACCAATCTTTTGTACACATAATGTATATGATTATGGAACCAGCAAAGTAGTAGGGCGTGATCAGGAACACATCAAGTTGGAATTGGTAGACAATAAATCAAACAATGTGATGAATGGCATCGCTTTCGGACAAAGTTCACAAGCACGCTATATCAAGACCAAACGTTCTTTTTTGATATTTGTTATACCATTGAAGAGAATACGCACAAACGTGGTGAAGTACAATTGCAAATAGAAGATATAAAACCCAGTGAGGAATAATGATAAAGATTTATCTTTGAAATATGTCAAAACTTTAATGACGTTATCAGACACTTATCAGAATAATAAGATGATAAGTCATTGGAGTTTTGACATAATTTTCTTATTTCCCTTCCAATGACCTATAAAGAAATTCTAAAAACAATATTGGGGATATGATGACTTTCGGGGCATACAGAAAGAAATCATTGAAAGTATAGGCAACGGTCACGACACGCTAGGATTGATGCCTACCGGTGGCGGCAAATCCATTACCTTCCAAGTACCAGCTTTAGCACAACCCGGATTATGTTTGGTTATTACACCTCTTATTGCCCTGATGAAGGACCAAGTACGCAATTTACGCGACCGAGGTATCAAAGCTTTGGCAGTTTATTCAGGCATGACACGCGAAGAGATCATTGTTGCATTGAAAACTGTATCTTCGGCGACTATAAATTCCTTTATATTTCTCCGGAAAGGCTGGATACTGAAATATTCCGTAGCAAACTACGGAACATGAAGGTAAGCATGATCACGGTAGATGAGTCACACTGTATCTCTCAATGGGGATATGATTTCCGCCCTGCTTATCTGAAAATTGCAGAAATTCGCGAACTCCTTCCCGACATACCTGTATTGGCACTGACAGCAACTGCCACCCGGAAGTAGTAACAGATATTCAAACAAAGCTAAACTTTAAAAAAAAGACAGTCAGGTTTTCGAATGAGTTTCGAAAGAAAAAAAAACTTGGCTTTACATTGTACGTCCTACAGAAAATAAACAGGAAGAGCTATTGCATATTTTAAATAGTGTGCCCGGCTGCGCCATTGTCTATACCCGCAACCGAAACGTACACGTGAAATTGCCGAACTACTGGTCAATAACGGCATAACTGCCACTTTCTATCATGCCGGTTTGAATAATGATGTAAAAAGATCAACGTCAAAAAGCTGGCTCACCGGAGAAAGCCGTACTATGGTAGCAACCAACGCCTTCGGAATGGGTATCGACAAACCAGATGTACGTATCGTTATCCACATAGATATGCCTGATTCTCCTGAAGCCTATTTTCAAGAAGCCGGACGAGCAGGGCGCGACGGGCAGAAAGCATATGCTGTCCTGCTATACGCCCAAAGTGATAAAAACCACCCTCAACAAACGTATCAGTGATACATTTCCCGACAAGGATTATATCCGAAAAGTGTACGAAGATATCAACTACTATTTTCAAATGGCCATGGGAGACGGTATGGGTTGCACCTTTGCTTTTTAACTTGGATGAATTCTGTCGTAACTTCAAACATTTCCCCGTACAAGCCGACAGCGCTTTAAAGATTCTGACCCGTGCCGGATATTTAGAATATACAGACGAGCAAGATAATGCTTCACGTATTCTTTTTCACGATGAAACGCGACGAACTCTATAAACTACACGAGAATGATACAGATACAGAGAAACTGATAAACATCATCTTGCGTTCTTATACAGGACTATTTACTGATTATGCCTATATTAACGAAGATTCCTTAGTAATCCGCTCGGATTAACCCGCCAACGAATCTATGAAATTCTACTGGCGCTGACTCGTAGACATATCATACATTACATTCCACGGAAAAAGACACCTTATATTATATATACCCGTGAACGGCAAGAAAAAGAATCGCCTTGCCCTAACTCGGGAAATATACGAAGACCGGAAAAAAGCTATACCACCCGAATCAAGGCTATGATAGAATATGCCACAGCCGATGATAAATGTCGTAGCCGAATGCTACTCAGATATTTCGGAGAAAAAGAACGAACACAACTGCGGACAATGTGATGTATGTCTTAACAAACATCATTCAGGAATAAAACAGGGAGAATTTCAAGAATTGGAACAACAAATCAAACAGCTATTGCAGGCAGGCGCCATGCCTGCTTCAGAACTACTGAACCAATTGAATAGCAATCGTGAAAAAGCGGAAAAGGTACTCTCCTACCTACTTTCCGAAGAAATAATACAATTAAAAGATGGAATTCTTTCTGTATAAATCGTATCTTTGCCATTGATTTATTAACCTTTTACCCCAACAGAACATGAAAAAAAAATGCATTTGGCAATCATTTGTCTTTTTACCGGTTGTACTATCTTTTGCCCAAAACATAGAAGTACAGCCCATCCCTCAACAAGTTTCCAAACAAGACGGACAAATCAATTTACCTGAAACTTACCAACTCTTGGGAGAAACTGAAGCCAATCCATATGCCGTACAAGTTAATTAAAAGATTTATTAGGTGGAAAACACCCGGCCAATACCGGTTTGCGCATTTATATAGGAGAAAAAGGAGACAAGTCCATCCGCAAGTTTACTCGTCAGATCCCCAACCAAAAGGAAGGTTATTATCTATCCATCAATAATAAGGAAATAATTCTGGCAGGAAACGATGAACGTGGAACCTACTATGCCTTGCAAACCTTAAAAACAATTGCTCAAAGATAACCAATTACCGGTAATAGAGATACAAGACTATCCGGCCATACGCTACCGTGGTGTCGTAGAAGGATTTTACGGAACCCCTGGAGCCATAATGCCCGTCTTCGCCAACTTCAATTTTATGGTGAAAACAAAATGAACACCTATATATACGGCCCTAAAGATGACCCTTACCATAGTTCTCCCAACTGGCGTCTGCCTTACCCCGAAAAAGAAGCAAAACAATTACAGGAATTAGTAAAAGTAGCTCAAGAAAACGAAGTCGATTTTGTTTGGGCTATCCATCCGGGACAAGACATCAAATGGAATAAGGAAGACCGTGAATTATTATTGGCAAAATTTGAAAAGATGTATCATCTCGGTGTCCGTTCTTTTGCCGTCTTCTTTGATGATATTTCAGGAGAAGGTACCAACCCTGTGAAACAAGCAGAACTGCTGAATTACATAGATGAACATTTTGTAAAAGTAAAACCGGATGTAACTCCCCTTATCATGTGCCCCACAGAATACAATAAAAGTTGGTCCGACCCTGCTAAAGGATATCTTACTACTTTAGGAGACAAACTGAATCCATCCATACAAATTATGTGGACAGGAGACCGGGTTATTTCCGATATTACCCAAGATGGTATTCAATGGATAAACGAACGGATTAAACGTCCGGCATATATATGGTGGAACTTTCCTGTTTCCGATTACGTTAGAGATCATCTGCTCATGGGACCAGTATATGGAAACGATACTCAAATAGCCAATCAGATGTCTGGCTTTGTAACTAATCCGATGGAACATGCCGAGGCTTCTAAAATAGCCATTTATAGTGTAGCCTCATACGCTTGGAATCCAACAAAATACAACAGTGAAAAAACTTGGAAAGACGCTATTATGAACATTTTGCCCGATGCTGCCACTGAACTGGAATTCTTTGCCGCCCATAATTCGGACTTGGGCCCCAACGGACATAAATATCGCCGAGAGGAATCTGTAAATCTCCAACCCACAGCGCAGAGCTTTACTGAAAGTTACATAAAAAATAAAACTTACACTGAAAAAGACTTCTCTATTCTACAAGAAACCTTCAGCCAGATGGTTGAATCAAGTGATATTTTAGTCGCCCATGCTGATAAAAATCCGATTATAGTAGAAATCATGCCTTGGCTTTATCAGTTCAAACTATTGGGTGAAACCGGAAATGAAGTACTGGCAATGGTCAAAGCATACGACAAAAATGACCAATCTTTATTTATGCGTAAATACAAACACGTGAAAGCCTTGCAACAACAAATGTTTCAAATTGACCAGACATACAACCAAAACCCTTACCAGCCGGGTATAAAGACAGCAGGAAGAGTAATCAAGCCATTGATTGATCAAACTTTCGCCACCGTCACGCAATGCTATAACCAAAAATATAGCACACTGCTGAATGCTGAAACCGACTATATGCCGCATAAACTAATAAGCGATATCAGTCAGATAAAGAACTTACCTTTACAGGTAAAGATAAACCGCATTCAGATTTCTCCGGCGCTGGAAGTTATCAGATGGCCCGGTAATGGTTCATTGACTATCGAACTGGATCAAGTTTATCCCGGAGAAAATATAGAGATAGATTTCGGGAAACCGGAAATCGCAACTTGGGGAAGTCTTGAGATATCTGCAAATGGAAAAGACTGGAGTAAAGTACACTTTACACAAGAAAACAACCGACTGACTGCCAGTTTACAACAGAAACCAATAAAGGCAGTACGTTTTACCAACATGCAGCATCAGGAACAAGAAATTTACCTCAGACGATTTATTATAACAATAGACAAATAAAAACAACTATAAATTATGGGCTTATTTAAATCCTTATTCGGCGGAAACAACACCCCCGAAACCGAAAAAGAAAAAATGATAAAAAGAACTTCGAGATTTTAAAATACGACGGCATCCGCGCCCAACGTATGGGTAAACTACCTTATGCCATTAAATGTTTTGAAGAAGCAGTTGCCATCAACGATGAACTGGAAACACTCAGCCTGCTAGCCACTGCTTATACACAGGCAAACCGACTAGATGATGCCCGTATCACACTAGACCGCATGGCTACAAAAAAAAAGATCCTGAACAAGTAAACACCTTCCTTTCACTAGCTGGCATCTGCTATATGCAGGAAGATTACGAAAATATGAAGGATGCCTGCCAAAAAGCTTTGGTTTTAGATAATAAGAACCCCTATCTTTCTATTTGACAGCAAAAGCAGCTATCGGCGCATGAAAGATGATATCACCGCCATCGCTATGCTGACTAAAGCTATCGTATTGAAAGAAGATTATACCGAAGCATACCAGCTACGCGCTGAAGTACTTTGGAAAATGAAACAAGCAAAAGATGCTGCCGAAGATATACAAAAGTTGCTCAGCCTCAATCCCGACGACGAACAAGCCTTGCTTTTTGAAAGGAGAAATTCTAGCCGCCACCAATGAACCGGAACAAGCACAAGAATGTTTTAATCAAGTATTGTCACTCAATCCGTTCAATGAAAAGGCCTATATCCTGTCAGGAGAACTATATCTGGTAAACAAAGATTTTGACAAAGCATTGGCTGTATATGATGAAGCCATTGAAATCAATCCCAACTTTGCCAAAGCATATCATGAACGAGGACGTATCAAATTACTTAAAGGAGACAAAGACGGATCTGTGGAAGATATGAAGAAAGCAATAGAACTGGCTCCTGAAAATGAAATGAATATTAGCGGTCAATACAATAATTATGAAAACATGACTAAGAATGTTCCGTTTTAAAAGCGGAACATTTCAATTCGTTTTATTGTTTATTTATATACAAAATAAGCAAAAAACACATGAGCGTAAAAGAACAGTATTGGAAATATTCCCTTATCACCATTATACTGGGATTAGGACTTATTTTATTTATAAAAATGTCTCCTTTCATGGGAGGTATTTTAGGAGCATGCACCATTTACATCATGGTAAGAAAACAAATGTTTTATCTTACCCAAGAAAAACATTTCAAAAAAAGTATTACAGCCATTTTACTCTTGATAGAAGCCATCATGTGCTTTCTTGTACCTTTATCATTGGCTGTATGGTTACTGATCAATAAATTACAGACGGTAAACGTAGATACGACAGGTTTTATCCATACGGTAACCAATCTTGCCGATTGGCTTCATACCAAGACGGGATATGACTTACTAAGCGCAGAAAACATTTCATCCATAGCCTCCATTCTTCCTGCCATCGGACAGTTTCTGATGGGAAGTATCAGTAGCTTTGCCGTTAATGCTTTCGTATTGGTCTTTATTCTCTACTTCATGCTGATTGGCGGAATTCAAATGGAAAAATACATCTATGAGTTACTTCCTTTCAGCGATACAAACAAAAAAAATGTACTGAAAAGAAATTAATATGATTGTCAGAAGTAATGCAATAGGTATTCCCTTACTGGCAGTCATTCAAGGAGGAATAGCTACATTAGGCTACTATTTGTTTGATGTACCCAGCGCGCTATTGTTTGGCTTCCTGACCTGCTTTGCCACCGTCATTCCTATTGTAGGAACAGCATTGGTATGGTTCCCGCTAGCCGCCTATCTTGCTCTTTCAGGAGATTGGACACATGCCGCCGGACTACTTCTTTATTGTGGATTAATTGTAACAAACATTGACAATCTAATTCGTTTTATTCTGCAAAAGAAGATGGCAGACACCCATCCACTCATCACCATTTTTGGAGTGGTCATCGGACTTTCCTTATTCGGATTCATGGGTGTCATATTCGGACCGTTATTGTTATCCATCTTCATTTTATGCGTGAATATCTTCAAGACGCAATACTTAAAATAATCACTTTATATATAGTTGATAAGCATCCGCCAGTTGTTTCATCGCCTTTTCAATGATACAACGCGGACTTGCCACGTTTAAACGCATAAAGCCAATGCCTTCCTTACCAAACATTTCCCCGTCATTCAATGCCAAATGCGCTTTATCTACAAAGAATTCATTCAAATCCTTCTGGCTCAACTCCAGTTCACGGCAATCCAACCAAACTAAATAAGAAGCCTCCGGACGAATGGCCTTGATTTTAGGTGCATGTTTTTTCAAAAATTCGTCGACAAAATCTATATTTCCTTGTATATACGCCAAACATTGGTCAAGCCATTCCGTACCATGACTATAAGCAGCCTCAACAGAAAGAAAAGCAAAGACATGTCCCATATCCAACTCACCGGCATCCATATAGATACGGAAGCGTTTACGCAAATCTTCATTAAAAATAAGAGCATGCGAGGCAGATAGTCCCGGCATATTAAAAGCTTTGCTAGGAGACATAAAAGTAACGGAGTTCATTCGAGCCTTTTCACTGACAGTAGCAAAAAGGACGATGCGTATGAGGAGGTAAAGTCAAATCCGCATGAATTTCATCCGAGAAGACCAATACTTTCTCATCATAACAGATATCAGCTATCGCTCGTAACTCTGCTTCAGTCCACACAACGCCACCCGGATTATGAGGATTACATAAAATAAAGAGCTTACAACCTTTAATTTGTTCACGAAAAGCATCCAAATCCATACGGTACATCCCGTTCTCCCATCTCAACGGATTTATGACCAAAGTACGCTCATTACGAGTAGTAACCCATGCAAAAAGGATGATAAACAGGAGGTTGAATCATTACCTTATCCCCTTTCTGAGTAAAACAATTCATAGCCATACCGATGCCCGGTACAATGCCGGGAACAAAATTTATCACTTCCTTGGTCACGATCAAATCATAACGCTGTTTTACCCAGTTTATAATCGCATTATAATAGCTATCTGGTTTGCCGGTATACCCTAAAACTTCATTTTCGCAACGTTTACGAATAGCATCTGTTACAAAAGGAGCTGTGGCAAAATCCATATCAGCCACCCATAAAGGAATCAAATCCGTACGTCCCCAAATATGTTTCAGCCCTTCTACTTTTCTCAGCAGACGTACCGCTGCGATCTATCACTTTATCAAAATTGTATTTCATTGTTTCTATTTTTAGGAATTGTCGCCCAAATATAGGAAATTTCTACATTGGGCGACATTAATATTCCCTTATTTTTTCAAGGCTTCAATTACCTGAGGCATCATTGTCCAAACAAAATTTTCACTTTGTGCTGTATAAAAATTACCATCAACAACCGATCTCTCATCAGTAGCCATCCCTTTACTTACAGCTGGTTTCGCCAAAGGATGCACAGCTAATCTCTTTCCCTCTGTAATTCCAGCAAAATCAAACAGCAGGCCTGCAGCACAATGACCTATCAGGATCTTTCCCTTCCCGGCAAATGCCTTCAAGACCGACATCAAGTCCACATTATAAGGTTTATCCGCATTTTGAGCAAATACAGGAACCGCATCCCCACAGGCAAAAACCAAAGCATCAAAATCATCTTCATGCCCTATAAGATTTGCAATCACATCATCGGCCACCAATTCAATGCCCGAGTTTGTTTTAATTTCCTTTGTTTCCGCCACTGCATACACCTTATAGGATATACCATTTTCAAAAAACGCTTCCAAATACTGGAACAAACCGAATCCGTTCACCGGATTTACCGCTAAAACAGCTACTTTCTTTGCCATAATCTTAACTTATTATAAGTGAAACAATAAATTTATCTAGTAAAACAATAGTTACCTTGAGTAAGTTTATTACTTTTTTGTGATGCAAATGTAAGTATCCTTTTTCTCCCCAAAAACAAGAAGGCACCTGTAGATAAGGAACTTACATAGAGGTAACCATTGTTGAACGGCAAGCAAATAGAGAATATTAAAAAATGAAAAATTTTCATCCGGATAATAATTGCCCTGTACGGAATGTATTGTGCAGGCTTGGTGATAAATGGTCTATGCTGGTTCTTATCACATTAAATGCTAACGGAACCATGCGATTCTGCGACATTCATAAAACAATAGCCGATATCTCACAACGTATGCTGACTGTAACTCTGCGCACACTGGAAACTGACGGACTAGTGAGCCGGAAGGTGTATGCCGAAGTTCCGCCGCGAGTAGAATATGAACTGACAGAAAGAGGGAAAAGCTTAATACCACATATAGAAGGATTAGTAGATTGGGCTTTACAACAGATGCCGGGAATTATGGAAAGCAGGAGCCAAACAGGCACAGCCTAAAAAAAAATTGAAAAAAAGCTTCTTATTTATTTGTTTTTACTAGAAATATATTACTTTTGCAGCGTATTCAATAACAATAAGAACAAAATGAAAGCATTATACAATACATACTTTTTCTTCTTTTATTACTTTTACTTTAGCAACAAAGTGAAGCGGGAATTTGTATGTGTACGTTAAACAATGATTAAAACAATGCGATAATAACAACGAAATCCCGCTTCCGGCAGAAGCGGGATTTTTTTTATAATATATATACGAATGAAAAAGATAGCAATACAAGGTGTACCGGGCTCGTATCACGACATTGCCGCCCACAAGTTCTTCCCCGGAGAAGAGATCGAACTAATCTGCTGTTCCACGTTCGAAGAAGTCTTTGCGAACATAAAGCAGGATAGCAATGTAATTGGTATGCTCGCTATCGAGAACACCATTGCAGGCAGTTTGCTGCACAACTATGAGTTACTGCGCGAAAGCGGCATGACCATTGTCGGCGAACACAAACTACGCATCAAACACAGCTTCATGTGCTTGCCGGACGACAATTGGGAAAACACTGACAGAAGTCAACTCCCACCCCGTTGCCTTGGCACAATGCCGTGAATTCCTGATACAACATCCCAAACTGAAAATAGTAGAAACGGAAGATACGGCAGGAAGTGCGGAAGCCATCAAACGGGATAATCTGAAAGGACACGCCGCTATCTGCTCCAGATACGCCGCCGATTTGTACGGAATGAAAGTATTGGAAGAAGGCATCGAAACAAACAAACACAACTTCACGCGTTTCCTTGTAGTGGCCGACCCATGGAAAGCCGATGACTTACGTGAACGTTCGAAAGTAAACAAGGCCAATATCGTCTTCTCCTCCCCCACAACGAAGGAAGCCTGTCGCAAGTGCTCTCTATCTTTTCTTTCTATAAAATAAATCTGACCAAGATTCAATCATTACCGATTATAGGCCGCGAATGGGAATATCTGTTCTATGTAGACGTAATTTTCAATGATTATTTAAGATACAAGCAGTCTATCGACGCCGTTTCACCATTGACAAAAGAACTTAAAAATATTAGGAGAATATGCAGAAGGAACATCAACCATATAATATTCAGCCGGCAGACCGTCTGGCGAATGTTAGCGAATACTACTTCAGCCGTAAACTGAAAGAAGTGGCACAAATGAATGCCGAAGGTAAAAATGTAATCAGTTTGGGTATCGGAAGCCCCTGACATGCCTCCTTCGGAAGAAACCGTCAATGTGTTGTGCGAACAGGCAAAGCGTCCTGATGCGCACGGATACCAACCTACTGTCGGCATTCCTGAATTACGCAAAGCCATGGCCGACTGGTACAAGCGTTGGTATCATGTAGAGCTTGATCCGGCAACCGAAATCCAGCCGCTCATCGGTTCCAAAGAAGGTATCCTGCATGTGACGCTGGCAGTGGTCAATCCGGGTGATCAGGTATTGGTTCCCAATCGGGGGTATCCTACCTACACCTCTTTAAATAAAAAATATTGGGCAGTGAGATTGTGAACTACAACCTGCGCGAAGACAAACCATTGGCAACCCGATTTTGATGAACTGGAGAAGATGGACTTGAGCCGCGTCAAGATTATGTGGACCAACTATCCCAATATGCCGACCGGAGCGAACGCCACGATGGAACTGTATGAAAAGCTGGTAAACTTTGCACGCCGCCATAATATTGTGATTGTAAACGACAACCCATACAGTTTTTATCCTGAACAAGAAACCACTGAGTATTCTTAATGTGCCCGGAGCCAAAGAATGCTGCATCGAGTTCAACTCTATGAGCAAGAGCCACAACATGCCCGGCTGGCGTGTGGGAATGCTCGCCACCAATGCGCAGTTTATACAATGGATATTGAAAATAAAGAGTAATATTGACTCAGGAACTTTCCGCCCCATGCAACTGGCCGCCGCACAAAGCTTACAACAACAGTGTGGAATGGCACGAAGAAGCGAACGTCAATGTATATAGCCGTCGCCGCCAACTGGCAGAAGAGATTATGAAAGTACTCGGTTGTAGCTTTGAACCCCAATCAGGTAGGAATGTTCCTTTGGGGACGCATTCCCGAATCTTACAATGATGTAGAAGAACTGACCGAAAAAGTGTTGCACGAAGCACGTGTGTTCATTACTCGGGCTTTATCTTCGGCAGCAACGGCAAACGCTATATCCGTATTTCCCTCTGTGCCAAAGAAGAAAAGCTGGCAGAAGCACTGGAAAGAATTAAAAAGATAATGTAACAAAACAAAATATCAGATTATGGAATTAGATTTAAAACCCATCGAACTTCCGGGAATTGAAAAGAAACGCCCGATGATTATCGCCGGCCCATGTAGTGCCGAAACCGAAGAACAAGTAATGGATACAGCCACTATGCTGGCCAATAAAGGCATTAAGATTTTCCGTGCCGGCATCTGGAAACCGCGTACCAAACCGGGAGGTTTCGAAGGCATCGGTGTAGACGGCCTGGCATGGCTGAAACGTGTGAAACAGGAAACCGGTATGTATGTTGCCACCGAAGTGGCTACTGCCAAACACGGTTATGAATGTTTAAAGGCAGGTATTGATGTGCTTTGGATTGGCGCACGCACCACTGCCAATCCGTTTGCCGTGCAGGAAATTGCCGATGCACTGAAAGGTGTGGATATTCCTATATTGATTAAAAACCCTGTCAACCCTGACCTTGAATTGTGGATTGGAGCTTTCGAGCGCATCAACAATGCAGGTTTGAAGCAACTGGGTGCTATCCATCGCGGATTCTCTTCTTATGATAAAAAGATTTACCGTAACCTACCCCAATGGCATATCCCTATCGAATTGCGCCGCCGCATTCCCGAACTGCCTATTTTCTGTGACCCCAGCCATATCGGTGGCAAGCGCGAGTTGGTAGCTCCCCTCTGCCAGCAGGCGATGGACTTAGGTTTTGACGGCTTAATCGTAGAATCACACTGCAATCCCGACTGTGCATGGAGCGATGCCGCCCAACAAGTCACTCCCGATGTGCTGGACTACATCCTGAATCTGCTGGTCATCCGCAAAGAAACCCAAACAACTGAAAACCTGGGTGAACTGCGTAACCAAATCGATGATTGCGACAATGAGATTATCGAGGTATTGGCAAAACGTATGCGTGTCTGCCGTGAAATCGGTACATTCAAGAAAGAACATGATATGACCATTCTACAGACAGGTCGTTACAATGAGATTCTGGACAAGCGCGGTGCACAAGGTTCATTGTGCGGCATGGATTCAGAATTCATTAAAAAAGTATTCGAAGCCATCCACGAAGAAAGCGTAAGGCAACAAATGGAAATCATAAATAAGTAAACCGATGAGAATATTAATTTGGGGAGCCGGTAAAATGGGCCCTTCTTTACCGATGTATTGAGCTTCCAGCACGAAACCGCTGTATTTGATGTAGACCCGAAACGCCTTCGTTTCGTTTACAACACCTACCGATATACCACACTCGAAGAGATTGAAGAATTCAAGCCCGAACTGGTTATCAATGCGGCAACCGTGAAATATACGCTGGATGCTTTTCACCAAGTATTGCCCGCTCTCCCCAAGGATTGCATCATCAGCGATATTGCCTCGGTAAAGACCGGACTGAAAGAGTTTTATGACCAATGCGGATTCCGTTATGTATCTACCCACCCCATGTTCGGTCCCACATTTGCCAACCTTGACAAACTGAGCACCGAAAATGCCATCATCATAAGCGAAGGCGACCATCTGGGTAAAATCTTCTTCAAGGACTTATACCAAAACCTTGGTCTGAACATCTTTGAATATACCTTTGAAGAGCACGATGAGACAGTGGCCTATTCGCTGTCCATCCCTTTTGTCTCCACTTTCGTTTTTGCGGCAGTGATGAAGCATCAGGATGCTCCCGGTACTACTTTCAAACGTCACATGAAGATAGCCAAAGGAGTATTGAACGAAGACGACTACCTGTTGCAGGAAATTTTATTCAATCCCCGCACCCCTGCACAGGTAGAAGGTATCCGTACAGAATTAAATGAGCTGTTGGATATCATCAACAAGAAAGATGCTGCGGGGATGCGTGCCTATCTTAGCAAGATTCGGGAAAAGATTAAATAACGCATCAGTATAATATAGAAGAGGATGTCAAAGCTTCAACAAGACTTTTGGCATCCTCTTTTTTATTTCATCCGTAAAGATGGCTTATCAACATGCGGCACAACACGTCACCGCCCAAGATGCCGACAAGGACCACTGCCCACAAATGCCACCCCTTCAGGTTGCACGACACTTTCAGAGCATTGAACAACCACACAAGGGTGAGCAACAGAAACGGAATGCCCAAAAACGACAGAATCACAGCCGGCAAGATAAAAGGCTGTGCCAATAGTTCCTGAGGAGACATACTCATATCCATGTTTGCCATCATCTGCATGGGAGGCGTCAGATAGATTAAAGTCATGCCGAGCAAAGGCAGCTCTGCAAACAATACGGTTCCCAACACATCGATTGCCCGAATGCGGGAGTGCGAGAACACCTTGCCGCCCAAATAAAACAACAAAGCAGGTATCAGCCACACAATCAGATGCTCTGCTGCATAGCACCACCACGCAGGATTGGGCGCCGGACCGAAATGAAGCAACCCATGATAATGATAGCCGGCATAATAACATATCACAGTAGAAACCAGCAATCCCAACGCTCCCCATGCCAATGCCCGCGCACCGGCAATCTGTATAAACGGATTCACCGCTTTGTCTATCATCTTATTTCCCATTACTCATTCATTTTAGAAAGTTTATCAATTAAATCGTCCAAGATATTTCTCACCGTAGGATAACTGACACCCATACTTTTCGCCATGTCCTTCAAGCTTCCGCTCGATTTGACAAAAGCAAGAATAAACTGCTGCTCTTTATCCGAAAGCCGTGCCAGCACAGGCAGTTCAAAATCCCCGCACACATCCGTGCGGCACTCTTCGCAGAAAAGCCTGCCCACCCTCAACGGTGCATCACACGCAGGGCATTGCAACGGCAAACGTTTCTTTATTTCTCCCATATCATTTCAGTTTTTCCACAAATGTACTGACAGAAGCTATCAAAGTACTGTTCACCGGCAGAGAAGGATTCCCGTAAGTAAGCATCTGCTGCTGTACGGTCTTTGATTCACAATCTTTCAGCACATGGTTCATCTTATCAATCAAAAGCAGTTCGGCAGTCGGGCAACCCTTTTTCAGAAATTCGGCATCCTCCACCGATACCTGAATATCATTTTTACCCTGAACAATGAGGACCGGCACTTTGACGGAAGCAATCACCGTCCGGGGATTATACTTGAACCAGGAAATCATGTAAGGCTGAACAGAAGCCCGATACAATGATTGCAGATAAGCCGGCACGTCACTCACTTCCTTGCCGTTTTTCAAGGACTCGTTAATGGATGCCACCTCCTTCCGCACCGCTTCCGGATTCTGTTGAGCAGCCACTTGCGCCTCTATAATCTCGTAGGCAGGACGACCCGCACCGGCAATCGAGATATAGCCTTTCACCTTCGGCCGGTTCTGACAGGCCAGCATTCCAATCAGCGCCCCTTCGCTATGTCCTGCCACCGTGATTGTCGTAAAACGTTTCTCTTTCGCCAGGTAATCAATCCAGCCCGTCACATCATTCACATAATCTTCAAAACGAAGTTTCGCTTCCTCCTTACCGGCCGATGCACTGGTTCCTATCCCCCGCTTGTCAAAGCGCAAGGAAGCGATGCCGTTTGCCGCCAAGCCTTCCGCCAGAAACTTCAACGAATTATTTCTCAAATTGCCAATGGCTGAATTACCATCCATATCCGTAGGTCGGAGCCGGCTATAATAAGCACCACCGGACAGGTTTTCACCCCACCGGGCAAAAGCAGTTTTCCTTTGATTTGTCCTTCCTTGGTGTTCAGCATCACATTTTCTTCCAAAGGAAGTACCTGTGCCCGACAACAAAGACCGCACAGGAAAAATAAACCGGTTAGAATAAAATTCAAATGTTTCATCTATTACATATTTTAAGATTATTCACTTGACAAATATAGTGATTATATTGAATAAAATAAATCATTTTTTGAATATTATTTAGTACTACTTTAATTATATTCAAATAAATCTGATTTTATCTTCGGCATAAACAGAAAGTAAAATCTGCTCGGACAACCTGTCACGACAAGTATTCTTAGCGTTTCAGCCGGATTAAAACAACGAAGATATTTTAATATCCCGAACAAGGACTTATTATTAGACTGACCAAAATTTGTATATATCCTATTTTATTGCGAATATTGCAACCGCAAAAGAACTCGATAAAACTATGATTACACCCCGAAAGACTCGCATACCCTATTTGGATTTCTTGAAATTCTTCGCCATCGCCAGTGTGTTGCTGGGGCACTCCGTGGAACAAACCACCGGAAATGATTTTTGGGACAACCCCATCTGGAGCTTCATTTACACCTATCACATGCCCTTGTTCATGCTGCTGTGCGGGTACTTCTTCGGCTCCTCGCTCAACCTATCTTTCGGTGAGCTGGTGAAGAAAAAGTTTGTCCAACTGGTCATCCCCTCCCTTTCCGCTTTCGCCATTATGTATGCGTTTGTCATGCTCACCGGATACAATCCTTGTCCCGAGCTGATGGACTTCAGTTGGTTCGGGTTCTTCAATGCGGTATGGTTCCTGAAGTGCGTCTTCTTCTGCTACCTCATCGGATACATCGCCCTCAAATCCTTGCGTAGTTTTTGGGCGGCAGCCTTGGTTTCCATTGTCCTCTTCACCATCCTGCCCATCGGCAATGTGGATAATATCAACTTCATGTTGCCCATGTTCTGGCTCGGCTACTTCTGTCAGAAAGAACAAGAGGTGATTGACCGGCATCGTCGCCGGCTACTGATTGCAAGCCTCGTCGCCTTTGCCGCCCTGCTTCCTTTCTGGTCAGGCAGGCTCACCGTGTATATGGTCTCCATCCAAGTGGTGGACTGGACCAACGGCACCGTGGACTGGACGAACTTAAATATCACCGTCTACCGCATGGTTATCGGCATAGTGGGTAGCATGGTCTTCTTTTTATCGGCGCCGTGGGTGTATGGCAAGATAGAACACAGGCGCCTCACCCCTACATTAAACAACTTGGGAAAATGCACTCTGGGAATCTACTGGACACAAACCTTCCTGCTGGAGTGCACGCTGCACGGACTGGGCTTTACGTCGGCACCGCCGGAAGCTTTATTGTAGGTCCCGTGGTGGCGACAATAGAACTGATTCTTTGTTATCAAGTAGTTTTGCTGCTGAAAAAGCACCGCTACACCCGACTGCTCTTGCTGGGAGAGAAATAAACCTGCAACGGATTAATTCATAAGAGAAAGTAAATTTTCATCATTTTCCTTTTCTTATTCATCCAAACAAACTATCTTTGTCACGTTTTGTTCCGCACACCTCCGACAGATGCGAGGAAGCGGATGAAAAGGGAATCAGGTGCAAGTCCTGAACAGTCCCGCTGCTGTAAGCTCCATCTACCCTGAAAAGATAGGTTTACTTATCACTCACGCCACTGCCTGTATATATAATAAGGTGGGAAGGCAAGTAAACAGGAGTAAGTCAGAAGACCTGCAAAACGTAAAGTCATCGACCGTCGCTTTCGAGGAAAGAGCAACGGTAAGAATGCGGTATTTATTCATTAATATGTTTTTTTAAATGAAAGGAAATAACCAGGCTTATAAGCTATGGCTTTGTCTCTTTGCAGCTTTCTCCTATTGCCGCTTGAAATACAGGCACAGGAGAAAGGAGATTCCATCACCGGGAAAGTGCATAAAATAGACGAAGTTACGGTAACCGCCAAACGTCCGCCTGCCAAAATAACAACCGGCAGCCCTGTACAACTTATCAACAAGGAAGATATAAAGAACTTGGGGTTACAGAATATGGCAGATGCCGTAAGGCGTTTTGCCGGAACCAACGTCCGCGATTATGGAGGCATAGGCGGTCTGAAGACCGTTTCCGTCCGCAATTTAGGAGCTGCACACACAGCAGTCAGCTACGATGGAGTAGTCGTCAGCAACAGTCAGGCAGGACAAATCGATATCGGGCGTTTCTCCCTCGACAATGTATCCTCTCTTTCATTGGCAATCGGACAAGATGAGAATCTGCTGCAACCGGCCCGTCTATATGCTTCGGCAGGAGTACTCAGCATTGAAACGGAGAAACCCGTCTTCGAAAATGGGAAATCCTCCCTGTCACAAATACAAACGGGGGGAGGAGCCTTTCGGCTACATAGCCCCATCCATACGCAGATGGCAGAAGCTGGGAGAACACACCGGTCTGTCAGTCGATGCTTCCTTTATGCGTGCCGACGGTAATTATCCCTTCACATTGGAAAACGGAAAATACATCACTCAAGAGAAAAGAAACAATTCGGATATTCATACATGGCAGGGAGAGGCGAATCTGTTTCATACTTTCCATGACGAAAGTACACTGGATGTGAAAGCCTATTATTTTTATTCCGAACGCGGACTGCCCGGTGCTGTCATTCTATACAACCCGAAGGCAGAAGAACGTTTGTGGGACGAGAATTTCTTCACCCAAGCCCGTTATAAGAAAACCTTCTCCCCCAAATGGACTTTGCAGGCGCAAGCCAAGTTCAACCATTCTTGGAACAAATACGAAGATACAGACGTGAAGTATGAAAACGGAAAGCAGACCGACATCAACCGTCAGGACGAATATTATCTGTCCGCCGCCGTGCTTTATCAGCCCGTCAAAGGTCTGGAATTATCGCTCGCGCAGGATGGATTCATCAATACCCTTCACACCAATATCAACGACAGCCCCAACCCGGTGAGATATTCCTCGCTCACAGCCCTCAATGCACGTTACCAATGGGGACGTATCAAGCTATCGGGCACATTGGTGGGGACTTTCATTACGGAAGAAGTAAAAAGCAGGGAATACTCCCGACGACCGGAAACGCCTGTCGCCCACCCTGTCCGTTTCCATTCAGCCATGGAAAGAAGAACAATTATACGTCCGCGCAATGTATAAGAATACGTTCCGCGTACCTACCTTCAATGACCTTTATTATCTACGCATAGGAAATACCTCCTTACGCCCGGAAAAGGCACGCGAATACAATATAGGTGTCACTTGGAACGGCAAGCCGTTTTCGTTCACCGATTTCCTTTCTGTCACTCTTGACGGATATTATAATGAAGTAACCGATAAAATAGTTGCCTTTCCCAGTACTTATGTATGGAAAATGCAGAATTACGGCACGGTACATATCACCGGCCTTGATGCAACAATGGCTACTTCCATACCGGTCTGCCCCTAACATAAACGTAGGATTAAGCGGCAACTATTCCTGGCAAAAAGCCATAGATATGACAAATCCCGATGCCAAGAATTATAAAGACCAGCTGCCCTATACGCCTCAGCATAGCGGCAATGCTTCGACCACCATCGAAACTCCTTGGATTGGTTAATGTGGGTTACAGCCTGACAGGGGTCAGCGAACGCTACTATATGGCACAGAATATACCGGTGAATAAGATAGACGGTTATGTAGAACATACAGCCACTTTATGGCGGGAATTTACAATGAAAGGCTGTCACCTCCGCCTTCAGGCAGAAGTTATCAATCTCACTGACAAGCAATATGATGTTATCAAATATTATCCCATGCCCGGACGTTCCTGGCGCATAACGGGAGTATTAAGATTTTAAACAATATAAATGTCTAACTTTTAAAAATTAATTATGAAACTAAGAAGCTTATTTTTTGGAACACTGTGTATGTTAATGCTGGGTGTTTCATTCACCTCATGTAGTGATGATGACGATGACAGCAAAAAAAACGATGAAGGTTCGAAGGTGGAATTACCTGAAAACCGTGTCTACATTTTGAATGAAGGTTCTTATCAAAAGAACAATGCCGGCATCACATACTATGATCCCGATAAAAAGAAACAATGTAATAGATGACATTTTCTATAAGCAAAATGAAGCCAAACTAGGAGATACAGGACAAGATATGATAAAATATAATAATAATATTTATGTATCCATGTATGGCTCTAAATATGTATGCAAACTGAATGAAGCTTGTGTAGAACAAGCGCGTTATAGCTTTTTACAGACGAGCAAGGACAGCCTCGCTATATGGCTGCTGAAGACGGAAAACTTTACGTTACTTTAAGCAGTGGTAATGTAGCCCGTTTGGATGCTAACACATTAACTTTTGAAAAGATGGTAGCTGTAGGACAAAATCCCGAGCATATTATTGAAGAAGATGGCAAACTATATCTGGTAAACTCCGGTTTCGGATATGACAATCGTTTGTCTATCATTGATATCAAGACTTTTGATACAGCAGAGCATGTGGAAATTTTCCAGAATCCGGATAGGATACTAGAAGCTAATGACAAAATTTTCATCCAAGGATATGGTGGTCCGTACCCTGATTATGACTATACTGTAGCGCAATCTATGACAAAGAAAACAAAAACCTACAAAAAAAAATTGGACCGGGCACATTAATGGCTGAATATAATGATGTGGTATATGTTATCTATTCAGAAACAGACTATAATACAAATACATCCAACCATACATTATATTCTTATAATGCTAAAACCAACAAAAAAAGAAGAAACTAGTTTTTTACAAATGCCAGAAGAACTCAAGACTCGTATCTTTTATATGTTGAGTATCAATCCTGAAAATGGAGATTTTTATGTCGGTACTACCGATTATAATACTAACGGAGATATATATCGTTTCAAGAAAGACGGTACTTTTATTGAAAAATTCGAGAGCGGTGGTGTAAGTCCCAGAGCAGCCGTATTTATTGACTAACCAATGAAACAATTTTCTCTCTTTATTCACCTGATGCTTTCAGTCTTGCTTTTTTCCTCCTGCGGCGGAAAAAGCAAGACTGCTTCTGTAATAGAAGCAGAAGAAGCAATCCCTTTGCGTTATGCAGAAAACCTCAATCTGTCTGCAACCGAAGACTATACCATTGCCCGCCTGCGCAATCCTTGGGATACGACCCGGATACTGCATACCTACGTCTTGGTTGACAAAGAAAAGTCCCTGCCTGCCGACTTGCCCGAAGGGACACTTGTCCGCACGCCATTGAGCAAGGCCGTTGTTTACTCATCCGTACATTGCGGATTGCTCAACCAGATTGGTGCTTTGAAGAGTATTGGAGGAGTCTGCGATTTGAAGTATATCAAACTGCAAGAAGTGCAGGATGGCTGCCGCACAGGAAGCATCACCGATGTAGGGAATGGAATGAACCCGGATATAGAAAAGATAATCGACCTGCACCCCGATGCCATTATGCTCTCCCCTTTCGAGAACAGTGGCGGATACGGACGGGTGGAGAAACTCAACATCCCCATTATCGAATGTGCGGACTACATGGAAACTTCGGCATTGGGACGTGCCGAATGGATGCGTTTCTACGGCCTTCTGTTCGGTGAGGCACAAAAAGCGGACAGCTTGTTTGCCGAGGTGGAAAAAAACTATAATGAGCTGAAAGCATTGGTTGCTCCCCTTTCATACGCACCGAGCGTTATCAGCGAACTGAAAAATGGTTCGGCATGGTATGTTCCGGGAGGGTAAAAGCACCTCTGCACGCATCTATGCGGATGCCGGAGCCAATTATGTGTTTGCCGATGACGAGCATAGCGGTTCTGTTCCCCTAGCCTTCGAAACCGTGTTTGACAAAGGTCAGAATGCAGACTTCTGGCTCATCAAATATAATCAGGCCATTGACAAGACTTATAAGGAATTGGAGCAGGACTATGCTCCATACACCGGTTTCCGCGCATTCAAGGAACGCAACATTTATGGATGCAACACAGGGAAGGTAGACTTTTACGAAGATTCCCCTTTCCATCCCGACCGATTACTGAAAGATTTGATAAAAATATTCCATCCTACGCTTTTAGAAGGGTATGAATTAAAATATTTTTCACTAAATTAGCGGAGTAAATCACCGTAGGGTTATGTCAAAACGTGGATAATGCTGCCCCTACAGCTGACGATGGGATAGGCCGGGTTAGTTTTGACACACTCCCTACAGTGGGCGTAACCCCAAACAGTATCAATGAGAAACAAAGGAACGAAATACGGTATCATACTGCTCCTCCTCATCCTTGCATTGACAGGAGCCAATTTGCTGTTCGGCTCGGTAAACATCCCTGCCGATGCGGTGTGGCATATCCTTACAGGCAATGAAGTAGAAAAGGCGAGTTGGAGTTTCATTGTCTGGGAATCCCGTCTGCCGCAAGCCATTACCGCCCTCCTTTGCGGAATGGCACTCGCAGCATCGGGACTGATGTTGCAAACCACATTCAATAATCCTTTGGCCGACCCTTCCATACTGGGAATCAGTTCGGGAGCCAGTTTGGGAGTCGCCTTGGTCATGCTGGCAGGCGCAGGTACGATTACTGCCGGAGTATTCACTTTATCCGGATTCCTGTCCGTCATTATCGGAGCATTCATAGGCTCCATGCTGGTGATGGGAATCATCCTGTTCTTCTCCACTTTGATAAAAAACAGCATCATGCTGCTCATTATAGGTATCATGATAGGGTATATCACTTCATCTGCCATCTCCCTGCTCAACTTTTTTTCTCCACGGCAGAAGGGGTGCATTCCTACATGATTTGGGGAATGGGAAACTTCGGAGGAGTATCTTTGCAGCAGCTTCCCTTTTTCTCCTTGGTCACAGCGGCGGGGCTGCTAATTACCATACTGCTGATAAAGCCTCTGAATGCCCTGCTGCTGGGAACACGCTATGCCGAAAACCTGGGAATCAACATCCGCCGTACACGTAACCTGCTGCTTGTTGCCACCGGATTACTGACAGCGACGACCACCGCTTTCTGCGGCCCGATTTCCTTTATCGGACTGGCCGTGCCGCACATTGCCCGCCTCATGCTGGGAACCTCCAACCATAACTCTCTGCTACCTGTCACCATGCTGACGGGAGGAGCCATTGCCCTGCTCTGCAACTTCATCTGCATTCTGCCGGGCGAAGCAGGTATCATTCCGCTGAATGCCGTCACTCCGGTCATCGGTGCGCCCATTATTATTTATGTCATTGTGAACCAACGTAAAATCCAGTACTTCAACTGATGAAAAAGCAAGCTGTCATCACCGCCACAGACCTGTGCATAGGTTATCGTACCCACAAAGGAGAAAAGAAAGTGCACGAACACCTTTCTTTCGGACTCTATCCGGGAGAACTGACCAGTCTGCTTGGAGCAAACGGGGCCGGAAAGTCGACTTTGCTCCGCACCCTGTCCGCTTCGCAACCTTCCCTGGCAGGAGATTTGCAATTGCTGGGCAAGCCTTTGCAGCAGTATTCGGAAAAGGAACGTTCGCGCACCATCGGTGTAGTCCTGACAGACAAGACACAAGCCGGAGGGCTGACCGTGTATGAACTGGTAGCTTTGGGACGCCAGCCGCATACAGGCTTCTTCGGACGGCTCCATCCCAAAGACCATCTCATTATCAAAGAGGCATTGGATGCCGTAGGCATTGCCCACAAAGCCGAAAGCTACACCGCCGAACTTTCGGACGGAGAACGGCAAAAGGTAATGATAGCCAAAGCATTGGTTCAGGAATGTCCGCTTATCATCTTGGATGAGCCGACCGCTTTTTCTGGACGTGGTGAGCCGCATAGAAATCATGACTTAGCTGCATCAGTTGGCGGTGGAGCAAAACAAGGCCATCCTGCTATCCACCCATGACATAGAACAAGCCCTGGTACTGTCGGACAAGCTTTGGCTGCTATCCAAAGAAACAGGACTGCAATGCGGAGTGACGGAAGATATGATTCTGAACCATCGGATGGACACGCTGTTCTCACACAGTAATATCCGGTTCGATTATAATCATGGCATCTACTATCCTACTGTAACCGGAAAAAAAGAAATCAGGGTGGAAGCCGAAAACGATACGTTGCTGCACTGGACCATCAACGCCTTAAACCGACACGGCTATACTTGCCTGCCGGCAAACCAAGGGAACCGGTTCCTACCTTATCTGCAAGCACTCTCCGACCACCGGTTGATACTCACGCAAAAAGAAGAAACGCATACATATTCTTCCTTTGAAGAAGTGCTGGCACAACTCATTTAAAAAATTCACCCTGCTTAGACAGACTTAGTCACAGGAATAGGAAGATTAAGCCTTTTCATACTGAAGGCTAAGGACTTACTTTACCGTCTGTTACTACGTCCTGCTACAGTGGAACGTACGTCCTGCTGTAGTGGAACGTACGTCCTACTGCAATGGGACGTATATCCTGCCGTAATGGGACGTAATAATCCAGCAAATAAAAAGCCTTAGACAACCGATAAAAAACCGTTAGCCCTATAGAAAGGAAGATATATGAAAGCTTTGCTTTTATCTGATGAACAGAAGGAAAAGTATCTCACGCTTTGCTCAAAGAGAAAAAGAATACCATCCGGCAATCTTCCTTGCAAGAGGAATTGACCGGAATGCTTTCTCCCGACAAGGATGCTCCCGCCGACTGATATCCGGTCCGGGCCCCGTGCCTTGTGTAAATAAGATTGTGTCTAAACGTTGACAATGCTGTCGTTTTGCCGGTAGTAGTCAGATTCGCTCGCCCGGGAACAGCTTGTTTTGTGCATTACTTCCAAGGTCGTGACCGTCGGTTCGGGCAGGCAAACCCTGCCCCTACAGTCGACGATTTGATAGACCATGAAAGAGCTATTCTTTCATCAAATAAGCCTTAAAACTTTCAAAATCCTTATTCATCGGAATGCTCTGCTTGACTCCCTTCATGAACTCTTTCAACTTGGCAGGAATCTCTACTTTGCTGCCAATGATGTCCTCCACTGTTTCCAGGAACTTTGCCGGATGAGCCGTTTCAAGGAAAACACCGGTCTCTCCCGGTTGCAAACTTTTCGAAAGGGCACGATAACCGCAAGCTCCGTGAGGGTCGAGCAAATAGCCTGTTTCCCGATAGGCTTCCTTCACTGCTTCACGAATCTGTTCATCTGTATAGGTCGCACCCGAGATTTCCATTGCAATGGCAGCATGATTGTTGTCATACAATGCCAGTATACGAGCAAAATTACTGGGATCGCCCACATCCATCGCATTGGCAATGGTAGCGATGGAAGGACGGGGATTATACTTTCCGGTCTGCAAGTATTGATAGAATATGTCATTGCGGTTGTTGGCCGCTATAAAACGCTTCACAGGCAAACCCATGCGCTTGCCGAACAGACCGGCCGTTATATTGCCAAAGTTACCGCTAGGCACACATACCACCATATTATCCGCCTTACCTTCTTTCTTCAACTGTGCGTAGGCATAGAAATAATAGAATGCCTGAGGCAGGAAACGGGCCACGTTAATAGAATTTGCCGAAGTCAGTTTCATGTGCGCATTCAAGTCAGCATCCATAAACGCATTCTTCACCAATGCCTGACAATCGTCAAACGTACCGTCTACCTCCAAAGCCGTAATATTCTGTCCCAGCGTAGTGAACTGCTTTTCCTGAATTTCGCTGACCTTTCCTTTGGGATAAAGCACATACACATGGATACCTTCCACTCCCAGGAAGCCATTGGCTACTGCACTGCCGGTATCTCCCGAAGTAGCGACCAGGACATTCACCTGCTTCTGCCCTTCTTTTTTAATGAAGTAACCCAGCAAACGAGCCATGAACCGTCCGCCCACGTCCTTAAAAGCCAAGGTAGGACCATGAAACAATTCCAATGAGTATATATTATCCTTCACCTTTACGGCAGGAACATCAAAACTCAACGTGTCATAAACAATTTGTTTCAATGTATCGGCAGGCACATCTTCGCCAAAGAAAGCATCGGCTACCCGATAAGCTATTTCCTGAAAAGACAGGTGCTCGATGTTATCATAAAACTCTTCCGGCAACATTTTAACAGCTTCGGGCATAAATAATCCTTTGTCGGAAGCCAGTCCCTTCACTACAGCTTCTTCTAATGAAGCAACCGGGGACTGATGATTGGTACTGTAATATTTCATAATATAGATTGGTTTTTAATCGTTATGCAACGCAGAGGCTGTCATAAACTCGTTCATAAACTCATCTCCTTTCATCACTCCGTAACTGCCTTCCACACAAGCCACCTCGTCGAATGTCTGTACATTGTCCGGCTCTATGCCCGGATAGTAAATGAGGAAAGGCACCGGCTCAGCAGTATGTGTACGCAGTTCGCAAGGTGTGGGGTGGTCGGGAAGCACGGCAATAGCCACAGGCTCGTCCCAATCTTTCACTGCCTCATAAACAGGCCCTACAACCCGCTTATCCAGATTTTCAATAGTGAACTGTTTCAACTTAAAATCCCCCTCATGCCCCGCCTCGTCACTGGCTTCGATATGCAGATAGACAAAGTCATCCGTCCGAAGTGCTTCCAATGCAGCAGCAACCTTGTTTTCATAATTTGTATCATAAAGTCCTGTTGCCCCTTGCACGGTGATGCGACGCAATCCGGCATAATATCCGATTCCGTTAATCAAATCGACAGCCGAAATGACCGCACCTTTCCTGATAACCGGATACTTCTCTGCCAATGGCTCCATCTGCGGACGATATCCCGGACTCCACGGCCAGATGCTGTTGGCGGGATCTTTACCTTCGGCTATACGCTTCTTGTTAATGGGATGTTCAGCCAGTAATTCTTGCGACTTCAGGATAAGGGCATTTATCAGTTCGGCCGTTTCCTGCGCTTCCGGTACCCCGGCTTTCACCATCAGCGGACGGAAAGGTTTCAACGGAACATCGTGAGGAGGCGTACAATCCAACTGCTTATTGCCCCCTTTTATCACCAATAAATGACGGTATTGCACCCCTGTATAGAAATGAATACGGTCTGTGCCCAACTTCTCTTCCAAATATTGAATCAACACATCAGCTTCTTCGGTGGTGATATGACCGGCAGAATGATTCTTTATATTATCTCCTTCGATACAGATAATATTGCAACGCATCGCCATGTCTCCCGGTTGCAGCTCTACGCCGATACTCGCCGCTTCCAACGGACCGCGTCCTTCATACACCTTCGGCAGATTATAGCCCATAACAGACATATTCGCCACTTCGCTGCCCGGATGAAAACCCGGTGCAACAGTCATCAGCCTTCCGGTACGTCCCATACGGGCAAGCTTGTCCATATAGGGTGTAACAGCATATTGCAGCAATGTTTTATTTCCCAATGATTCAGCCGGCCAGTCGGCCATACCGTCACCCAGAATAATAATGTGTTTCATAAGCCTAAATGTTTGCGATACTCATGATATCGGCAAATACTCCGGCAGCAGTTACACTGGCACCGGCACCGTATCCTTGTATCATCATTGGATATTCTTTATACCGTTCGGTAGTAAGCAGAATAATATTATTACTGCCCTCCAATCCATAGAACGGATGTTTGCTGTCTACTTCCTGCAGAGACACACTACCTTTACCGTTTTCCAGTTTCGCAACGAAGCGCCAACGTTTGTTCTCGCTCTCCAGTTTCCGGCGACGTGCCTCAAAATCGGCATCCAGCGACGGACTTTCTTCCAGAACTCTTCCAAAGGTCCTTCGAAGAAGTCACTCGGCACGAAAAGATGTTTTTCCACATCTGTCTGTTCCAACTTGTATCCGGCCTCGCGCGCCAAGATAACCAACTTGCGGATTACGTCTTTTCCACTCAGGTCGATACGCGGGTCGGGCTCCGAATAACGTTCTTCCTGTGCCATCTTGATGGTTTGGCTGAAAGGCACGTCTGCGCTGATCTTATTAAAGATATAGTTCAAAGTTCCACTGAGTACCGCTTCTATCTTCAGAATCTTATCACCACTGTTTATCAAGTCATTGATGGTATTGATAATCGGCAGCCCCGCACCTACATTTGTCTCGAACAAGAACTTCACCCCCCGCCTGCGGGCTATTTGTTTCAGCTCGCTATAAATGGAATAATCCGATGAAGCGGCAATCTTATTCGCAGCCACTACAGAGATATTATGCATCAGGAACTCTTTATAAAGAGAGGCTACTTCGGCACTTGCCGTACAATCCACAAAAACAGAATTGAAAATATTCATGCCGATAATCTCGTCATGCAGCACAGCGGCAGAAGACGGGATTCCTTTTTCTTCCATCTCTTCCCTATAAGAAGCAAGGTCAATGCCCGCACGTGTGAAGAGTGCACGGTGCCCGTCGGCAATGCCCACCACCTTCAACTTCAAGCCGCGTTCCTGCATCAACTTTTGTTGCTGGCAACGGATTTGTTCTATCAGGCTGCCGCCCACCGTACCGGTACCACAGATAAACAAGTTCAATACTTGATACTCCGACAGGAAGAATGAATCATGAATGACATTCAAAGATTTGCGAAGCGATTTAGCCTCTACCACAAAAGAAATGTTGGTCTCCGAAGCACCTTGCGCACAAGCTATCACACTGATGCCGTTACGTCCCAATGTTCCGAAAAGCTTTCCGGCAATGCCGGGTGTATGCTTCATATTCTCGCCTACAATCGCAATGGTGGCCAAATTCATCTCAGCCACCACCGGACTGATTTCACCCATTTCTATCTCTTTTGCAAATTCTTCATTCAACACCTCACAAGCCAATGCAGCATCCTGATTACGGACACCGATGGAAGTGCTGTTCTCCGAAGAAGCCTGAGACACCATGAACACACTGATGCCATTCTGCGCCAATGCCTTGAAGATGCGGAAGTTTACGCCGATCACTCCCACCATGCCCAAACCTGTAACCGTAATCAGAGTGGTGTCATTGATAGAAGAAATACCTTTAATGGCTTTTGAGCCCGAATCGACTTCCTGCTTGATAATGGTTCCGGGAGCCTCGGGGTTAAAGGTGTTTTTTATCAGAATGGGAATATTCTTGTGACACACCGGATAGATAGTCGGCGGATAAACTACTTTCGCACCAAAGTTGCAAAGCTCCATAGCTTCTACATAACTCAGCTCGTTTATGGTATAAGCAGTGCTGATGACACGCGGGTCGGCGGTCATAAAGCCGTCCACATCCGTCCATATCTCCAGACTGGCGGCATTCAAAGATGCGGCAATGATGGAAGCCGTATAATCCGAACCGCCACGTCCCAAGTTTGTCACTTCTCCGCTGTTCTTGTCGGTAGATATAAAACCGGGCACCAGTGCTACCTGCGGAATTTCATCAAATGTTTCTTTCACCAACGAAGTTGTCAGTTCCGAATCCAGAATATGTTTGGCATGTTTTTTCTCGGTCTTGATGAAGTTGCGCGAATCATACCACACCGCTCCCTTTATCAGCGTTGCCGCAATAATAGACGACAAACGTTCACCGTAGCTCACGATAGTTGCAGAAGTTTTGGAAGACAAATCCTTAATCAGATAAATACCTTGAAAGATATCTTTCAACTCACTCAACAGTTCATTGACCTTATCCAGCAATACGGTGCGTCCTTCGCCCGCCGGAATAACGGTATACACCATTTCGATGTGACGGTTTACTATCTCACGATACTCTTTTTCATACTCTGCATCGCCGTTGGCTGCCATTTGTGAGGTATTGATTAACTTGTCAGTGATGCCGCCCAAAGCAGATACCACTACGATTACAGGCTCTTCGGCAGCCTCTACTATCTGTTTGACTTTTAAAATACTGTCTACGGAACCTACGGATGTTCCGCCGAATTTCATTACTTTCATGCAATTACCTATTTTGTTCCGGCTCTTTTCCCCTGCATTATCATCTCCTTATTTAGTTCAGGACACTATATAACACGTCTTCAGTAACGGAATAAGCCGTATCTGTTTACAATAAAATAAAATTAAATGCTGTTTTTGCTTACGTCCGTAAGCGTGTATCACGTAGAAACACTATATACTATCCTTAACCCCGAGGGGTCATTGTTGTGGATGCAGACATGGAGGTCATCATGCTCCCCCATCCCAAAAGTGGTTGTATGCAGATAGTACATTGTCATTTTATAACCGTTCTTTCCTTTTTGTTTGAACGATGCAAATATAAAAACTATTTCTTACAATCTATCACGAATCTCGTTTTTTTTGAGAGAAACAGTAAGAATTACTCTTTCAATAGCAGAAATAAGACAAAAAGAAGCAAAAAAACCGCCTTTCACAAGCGTTTTTATTGTGAAAGACGGCTATTATAACCAATCAATAGTCAAATCACTTCTTCAGTTTACCGATAAACATGACATTGTTATCATTTTCATCCAATGATTCAAGCAAGCCTTTCAGTAATTCTTTGTCTTTGTCGGTACAATCGGATGCAGCCATACGCTTTTCTATGTTTTCCATCAGCACTGCCGGCTCATACATAGCAAAAAACCAACCGTTAGTGAAATTCATCGGTGCAGGAAGACCGCCAAAGTAGTCATTAACCAACTTCACATAGTGTGAATTATTGTTCTTGTTGTCTACCACAATAGTTCCTTTACCCCAAACCGTAGCAAGATATTTACCGGGAAGCTCATCGTAAATCAGGAATACGTCTTCTCCCACAGGAGGATTGGACAAGGCAAACTGCGCTTCCATCTTGTTGGCAGCAGCATTATAATTATATAATGTATCGACAGGCATCATCATGTATTTGAAGCCTTCCACATTATTATAGCTCCATATCTCGTTATTAAAGCCAACGAAACGACCGTTTTTATCACGGGGATTTATAGCCTGACCGGGGGCAGGTATATACTTGGTGATAGTGCTATCCGGCGTAATAACAGCTCCCATCATTTCACTCATACCCTGAAAGCAGAGATGAACGAGCGATATACTTCCATCGGGGTTGAGTGACAGTTTGGGTTTGTTGAGTCTTTCCCCAAAATCATAGTCAGTCACAAAGGTTCCGTCCAGATTATACTTCAATATCTTAGTGCTTCCGGCAAACGGGGCAAGGTATATCACCTTATTTTTCTCATCAATCAATTCGCTATACAACGAACCTGCATATTCACCGGGCCCCTGTCCCATCGCTCCTATGTCATGCAGAAATTTTCCTTTATGGTCAAACAGCTTAAACACACCTCCGCTTTGACGAATTCCGATATAGTTGTCGGTAATAGCCGGCCACCACATTTTAAACAATGCCGTATCGGTATTTTCAAACCTCACCAACCGGCAATCTTCCACCCACTCGCTCAGAGGCACATTCAGAGTATCCTTTACTTTCGCAAAATCACATACTGTGAGTGTATTGCCATTCTGCTCTAATCTTGTAATGGTGCCATCATCTTTCGATGACGGTCCGCAAGCTGCAAGAAAGGCAGTCGCCAGTATTGCAGTACTCATCAACAACATTGTCTTTTTCATTATAGTACGATTTTTAAGTAGATTGTCCAAATGTAAAAAAAACATATTCGAAGAAACAAACAATTATGGCTTTTTCTTCATACATTTAATTATAAAAGCTAAAACAAAAAGTTCTCTGATTGAATAAATTATCGTAATTTTTTGTGTGCCATATATAAGACCAACTTCTGATATCTATAATCATTAACACATAAAATAAGAAAATGAAACGCTATTACTTTATTTCTTTATGGCTTATCGCAACAGTCGTGTCACTGCTATGTACCGCCTGCCATTCCAACCATCCGCAGATACAAGCCGCGTATGACTTGATAGAACGTGTCACACGGGATATGGCAACCAGTTCCAACTGGAACTTATCGATTCCGAAAACGGAAAAGATGTCTACGAAATAGGCAGCCAGAACGGAAAGGTGTTATTGCGGGGTAACAATCCGGTAGCACTTGCCACCGCCTATAACCAATATTTAAAATATACTTGCCATGCACATGTTTCCTGGTTCGGCGATCAACTCAACCTGCCGCAAACGCTGCCTCTCCCTGCCGAAACGACCCGTAACATCATCAACGGCAAGTATCGTGTTTACATGAACTATTGCACCGTGAGTTACTCGGCAGCATGGTGGGACTGGGAACGATGGCAACGCGAGCTGGACTATATGGCAATGAACTCCATCAACATGCCCCTCTCTGTTGTCGGTCTGGAAGCCGTGTGGTACAACACGCTGCTGAAACATCGTTTCACGGATGAAGAGGCACGGCATTTCCTTGCAGGACCGGCGCATGCCGCCTGGCAATGGATGCAAAACCTGCAGGACTATGGCGGACCGCTTTCCCAAATCATGGATAGACTCTCACATCCGGCTGGGCAAACAAATCATACAGCGTGAGCTGGAACTGGGCATGCAACCTATTCAACAAGGTTTCTCCGGCTACGTGCCACGCGAACTGAAGGCTAAATATCCCCATGCCAAAATACAGCAACAGCCTTCATGGTGCGCTTTTACCGGCGTTGCCCAGCTCGACCCCACCGACTCGCTGTTCCAAGTCATCGGGCATGACTTCCTGGAAGAGCAAAAGAAGCTTTTTACGGTGCCCACGGGGTATATGCCGCCGACCCGTTCCATGAAAGCACTCCGCCGATAGATACTCCCGAATACCTGTCGGCGGTCGGAAAGTCCATTCACAAGCTATTCAAGGATTTCGATTCATCGGCTGTATGGGCTATGCAGGCATGGAGCTTGCGCGAACCGATTGTGAAAGCCGTTCCCAAAGAAGACTTGTTAATTCTCGACCTTAACGGGGCTAAGTGCCGAAAGGACAGCGCCTTTTGGGGCTACTCCGCCATTGCCGGTAATCTGCACAACTTTGGCGGACGCATCAATCTACATGGCGATTTGCCTTTGCTGGCGTCCAACCAATACGCCACCGCCGCAAAACGCTCGCCGAACATCGTCGGTTCGGGCCTCTTTATGGAGTCCATCGAGCAGAATCCGGTTTATTATGACCTTGCATTTGAAATGCCTTTGCACCGTGACAGCATTGATGTGGAAAAATGGTTGGCAGACTATGCACGTCGCCGTTACGGAGCTGTCTCTCAAAATGCCGAGACCGCATGGACTGTCTATTTGCTCCGGTCGGCATACACACGGGGCACGAACGGAACGGAATTCAGCTCCATCATTGCCGCACGCCCCGCGCTTGATGTGAAAAAGTCGGGACCGAATGCCGGCTTTGCCATTCCTTATCATCCGACCGATTTGATACAGGCAGAAGCTCTTCTCCTGCAAGATGCAGACAAATTGGGAGATTCCCGCCCCTATCGTTTCGATATTATCGACATACAACGCCAAATCATGTCCAATCTGGGACAAGCCATCCACAAACAAGCGGCAAAGGCATTTAAAGAAAAAGACAAGACGGCCTTCCGACTCCACAGCCAACGCTTCTTGGAACTATTGAAGGATGTGGATACCTTATTACGCACTCGTCCTGAATTCAACTTCGACAGATGGCTCACTCAGGCACGCCGTTGGGGAACGACTCCCGAAGAACAAGACTTATATGAGAAGGATGCCACTGCCCTGTTCACGATATGGGGGGCAGACAAAGACCCTTTCATCTTTGATTACGGTTGGAAAGAATGGGCAGGACTGATAGACGGTTATTACCTGAAACGGTGGGAAAAGTTCTATGCCATGCTTGAAGAACATCTGGATAAAGGCACGGAATATTCGGAACAGGGCTTGCCGCTCACGCATAACCGCGAAGCTTTCCGCGCCAATGACTTCTACAGTTCGCTGGGTGATTGGGAACTTCAGTATGTGTCGACTCCCGGAAAGGCACGCACCCCCATCACCCAAGGTGATGAAATAGAAACCGCACAGAGGATGTACCGCAAGTATGCTGCCCTGGCCGATGAGTATTATCGGGAAGGTGTTCAGAGAGATGAAGTGAAAGAAGAAAACAGATTTGAGAATTTGGGAAAGAAATAAAGAAATATTTCCATACCTTTGCTGTATGAAAGAAAAGACTGTATATATATGTAGCAACTGCGGACAAGACTCTCCCAAATGGATTGGCAAGTGCCCTTCTTGCGGTGAGTGGAACACGTATGTAGAAGAGGTGGTGCGCAAGCCCGCAGCCGGAACCCGTCCTCTTTCTGGATTGGAACCGGTCAAGAGCAAACCGGTAATCCTCAGTGAAATAACGGGTGGCGATGAGCCACGCATCGATATGCACGACGAGGAGTTAAACCGTGTATTGGGCGGCGGTCTGGTTCCCGGCTCGCTGGTGTTGCTGGGTGGGGAACCGGGCATCGGCAAGTCCACCCTCGTGCTACAAACTGTTCTGAGATTACCCGAAAAGAAGATACTTTATGTGTCCGGCGAAGAAAGCGCACGGCAGCTGAAGCTGCGTGCCGACCGCATCCGTCACAACTCATCGGACTGCCTGATAGCATGCGAAACATCTTTGGAACAGATTTACGTAAACATCAAGAACACGCAACCCGACCTGGTTATCATCGACTCCATACAAACGATATCAACCGAGACAATCGAGTCTTCTCCCGGAAGCCTGGTGCAAGTGCGCGAATGTTCCGCCTCCATCCTTAAATTTGCCAAGCAGACCAACACGCCCGTTATCCTGATCGGACATATCAATAAGGAAGGAAGCATAGCCGGACCAAAGGTACTGGAGCACATTGTCGACACCGTTTTGCAGTTCGAGGGCGACCAACATTATATGTATCGCATCCTGCGCAGCATCAAGAACCGTTTCGGCAGCACTGCCGAATTAGGCATCTACGAGATGCGGCAGGACGGATTGAGGCAAGTGAGCAACCCCTCTGAGTTACTGCTGAGCCAAGACCATGAAGGAATGAGCGGCGTAGCCATCGCCTCTGCCATCGAAGGGGTTCGTCCGTTCCTCATCGAAACACAGGCACTGGTCAGCTCTGCCGTCTACGGCAATCCTCAACGCTCCGCCACAGGCTTTGATCTGAGAAGAATGAACATGCTTCTTGCCGTGTTGGAGAAACGGGTCGGATTCAAGCTGGCACAGAAAGATGTCTTTCTCAATATAGCCGGCGGACTGAAGGTCAACGACCCTGCCATCGACCTGTCTGTCATCAGCGCCATCTTGTCCAGCAACATGGATGCGGAGGTGGAGCGCGACACCTGCATGGCAGGTGAAGTGGGACTGAGTGGAGAGATACGTCCGGTCAACCGCATCGAACAGCGAATCGGTGAAGCCGAAAAGCTCGGATTCAAGCGTATCCTTATCCCCAAGCATAACCTTCAGGGAATGGATACCAAGAAACTGAAAATAGAACTCATTCCGGTCAGAAAAGTGGAAGAAGCGTTCCGGGCCTTATTCGGATAAGATACATAAAACTGTTTTAAAACTAAAGAATCGACATCAATGACTAAAGACAATTCATATACCCCAAGTTGTGTGGACTGCGGAACACAGAACTGCAAGTTCAAAGACCGTACATATCCCGAATTCTGCCTGACGACCGGTTTGGATACAGAAGATTTGGAGTGGGCACTGGAACGCTATGACGAAGGACAAAACCACGATGTTATGGTAGCCAGCGCCGAAGTGGAGTTTGAAGGCTATTGCCGGCTCACCCGCGTGGAAGAAATCATGACCTTTGCACGCAAGATGGGATACAAGAAAATAGGAATTGCCAATTGCATCGGATTAATCAATGAAGCACGAATCTTTGCCCGGATTCTGAGAGCCAACGGATTCGAAGCTTATTCCGTGATATGCAAAGTGGCGGGAGTGCCCAAATCATCCGTTGGTATCCCTCAGGAATGTGAAACCATCGGAGCTGCCATGTGCAACCCTATCCTTCAGGCGCGCCTGCTCAACCGCGCGCATACAGACCTGAATGTAGTTATCGGACTTTGTGTGGGACATGACAGCCTGTTCTATAAATATGCAGATGCCTATTCCACTACCTTGATAACAAAAGACCGCGTCACCGGACACAATCCGGCTGCTGCCCTTTATACGGCCAATTCATATTATCGCAAGAAACTCATGCCCGACAATAAATAAAAAAGATATGATACAGGAATTCCAACTGCGAGCATTGCCTGAACAGGCAATCAGTGAACAAGCACTCAAACAATTTATCGGACGTGAAAAAGGACTGGACATACGCACCATCCATTCCATCCGTGTCTTGAAAAGAAGTATTGATGCCCGCCAACGTACTATTTATGTCAACCTGAAAGTGCGTCTCTATATCAATGAAATTCCTCATGACGAAGAATTCGTCCGCACGGAATACCGTAAGGTAGAGAACAGCCCCCAGGTAATAGTGGTGGGTGCAGGGCCCGGAGGACTGTTTGCCGCACTGCGGCTGATAGAGTTGGGATTGCGTCCCATCGTGGTGGAAAGAGGAAAGAACGTGCGCGACCGCAAAACGGATATCGCACGCATCAGCCGTGAACATAAAGTCGACCCGGAGAGTAATTACAGTTTTGGTGAAGGAGGGGCAGGTGCTTACTCGGATGGTAAACTCTACACACGAAGCAAGAAACGTGGCAACGTAGATAAAATATTAAACGTGTTTTGTCAGCATGGCGCCAGTTCCTCGATTTTAGTAGACGCCCATCCCCACATCGGAACGGACAAGCTGCCGAGGGTTATCGAGAATATGCGTAATACCATTATCGATTGTGGAGGAGAAGTACACTTCGAGACACGCATGGATTCATTGATAATAGAAAAGGAACGCATTATCGGTATCGAAACGAATACCGGAAAAATATTCAAAGGTCCTGTCATACTGGCTACAGGGCACTCGGCACGCGATGTTTATCGCTGGCTGCACAGTCATGGAGTGCAGATAGAAACCAAAGGAATTGCAGTCGGCGTGCGCCTTGAGCATCCTTCAATGCTGATAGACCAAATTCAATATCACAACAGAAACGGACGCGGTAAATACCTTCCGGCAGCCGAATACAGTTTTGTAACTCAGGTAGACGGACGCGGTGTGTATAGTTTCTGTATGTGTCCCGGAGGATTTGTCGTACCAGCCGCCAGCGGACCTCATCAGATTGTGGTCAACGGAATGAGCCCAAGCAATCGCGGTTCCAAATGGAGCAACTCGGGCATGGTGGTAGAGATACGTCCCGAAGATCTGCAAAACGATGAATTGAGAATGAAGAACGAGGAGCTGGGATTTGCCGATGATACGGATTCTGTATTGTCGATGATGCACTTTCAGGAAGCACTGGAAGCTGCCTGCTGGCAACAGGGAAACATGCGGCAAACAGCTCCGGCACAACGGATGGTTGACTTTACCCGAAAAAAGCTGAGTTACGATTTGCCCGAGAGTTCGTATAGTCCGGGGTTGGTTTCTTCTCCTCTTCACTTCTGGATGCCACCTTTCATAGCCAACCGTTTAAGCAAAGGTTTCCAACAGTTTGGCAAGACCAGCCACGGCTTCCTAACCAACGATGCGGTGCTGATTGGAGTAGAGACGCGCACTTCGTCGCCTGTGAGAATTGTCAGAGACAATGAGACCTTGCAACACATCACGGTGCAGGGATTGTTTCCTTGCGGAGAAGGGGCAGGATATGCAGGCGGTATCGTATCTGCAGGCATTGACGGTGAGCGATGTGCCGAAGCGGTGGCAGCTTACTTCGGACTCTCTGTCCCGCAAAACTGTTTTTAGCTTCATCATCAAAATGAAGAGGACGTATCAATACTAAAAAACATCAACTGTAGGGGCTGTCTGCCCCTACAGTTACGACCTTGGGAACTATACACAAAGAACTGTTTTCAGGTGAGCAAACCTCCCCCCTACGAGCAAAACAACAGCATTGTCAATGTTTTGACACCCTTATAAAACAAGTATGCCCATATCACGGGCTAATACAGAAAATATCCGGCAGAACCTCAGCCGATTATTGCCATATCATACTTCGGTATGCTAAGGTTTTTAAGTTATATTATTGATATACTAATAAATAAGAAAGAGAGTTAGTTATACCAATTCAGTCTCTCCAAATAACATTTCTGCCATTCACATATTATTTTAACTAAAAGATATGTATCTTTGCAGCAAATAAAGAATATGCACCATCCCGAAATAGCTATAATAGACCCTAATACCCTCACTTGCCTGGGGTTACAGAACATTCTGCAAGGAATGATTCCGACGGCTGTTATCCGTATCTTCCATTCCTTTGGCGAATTGGTGGACGATACACCGGATATGTATGCACACTATTTCATCTCTGCTCAAATTTACTTTGAACATACTTCCTTCTTTCTTCCCCGCAAGCCGAAAACAATTGTATTGGCAGGCGGTGACAGTCAGCCCCAACTGGCCGGTGTACCTAAGTTGAACATCTATCAAGATGAAGAATCGCTGATAAAAGACATCCTCCAACTGCGTAAGTACGGTCATCAGACAAGAAACCATGCCGAGTATTCGGGAGCACAAACACCTAAAACGGAGCATGAACTATCCGCCCGTGAAATTGAGGTGCTGATACTCATCACCAAAGGACTTATCAATAAAGAAATAGCCGATAAACTGAATATCAGCCTGACCACTGTCATCTCTCACCGCAAGAACATAACAGAGAAACTGGGCATCAAGTCTGTATCCGGACTCACCGTCTATGCCGTAATGAACGGTTACATAGAAGCCGACAGAATTTAAAATCCTAATAAATGAGGATTGTACAAACCATCCGTTTGCCCTTACTTTGCAAATGAATTACAAGACTACTCAAACCAAACAATAAATATGAAAAAAAAACTTTTACTGGCAACGACTTGTTTCCTGTCTGTGACAGCGCTCGCAGAAGACATTAACACACTTCCCAAAGATACAACCAAAGTGATTGATATAGAAGAAGTGGTAATCATTGCTTCACCCAAAGAAACCGGTAAACTAAGAGAGCTTCCCAATGCAGTATCTTTGATTTCACAGAAAGATATGCAAATCAATCAGATTACAACGCTGAAAAATGTAAGTGCTTTAGTTCCGAATTTCTTTATGCCCGATTATGGCTCAAAAATTACTTCCGCAGTCTATATCCGCGGAATCGGTTCACGCATCAACACCCGGCAGTAGGGTTATACGTAGACAATATTCCTTATATAGACAAATCTGCGTTCGACTTCAATTTCTATGATATAGAACGTATCGACATTCTTCGCGGACCTCAAGGTACATTATACGGACGAAACACGATGGGCGGACTGATAAAAGTACATACCCGTTCACCATTCTCCTATCAGGGAACCGATGTAAAATTGAGTTACGGTAGCAAAAGCAATTACCGTAGTGCTTCACTGACGCATTATCACCGTTGGAATGAACGCTTTGCTTTCTCGGCAGGAGGTTATTATGAAGGTTCGGACGGCTTCTTCCGCAATGCATATAACGGAAAGAAAATCGATAACATGGAAGCCGGAGGCGGACGAATCCGTGCTATCTGGCTGCCTTCAGACAATTTGAAACTAGACTTTACGGTCGGTTATGATTATAGCGATGAGGGCGGCTATCCTTATTACTATACAGGAGCCTTGGACAAAAACAAAGAAGAATACCAAGAGCATATCGGAAAAATCAGCTATAACCGTGACTGCGGTTATCGTCGCGGATTATTCAATACAGGACTGAACATAGAATATCAGGGAAACAAATTCATTATGAATGCCGTGACAGGCTATCAGAATCTGACCGACCGTATGTATCTGGATCAGGATTTCCTGCCTGTCGACATCTACAATATAGAACAAAAACAACGCATCAATACCTTGAGCGAAGAGATTACCTTCAAGAGCAAAAAGAACCAACGCTGGATTTGGGTAACCGGTGCAAGCGGTTTCTACCAATGGTTGCACACCGATGCTCCTGTCACTTTTCAACCTGAAGGTATTCAATGGCTGGAAAATAATATTAATAAAGGGATGGCCTCATCGGGGATGCCCGTCAACTTGAAGATATTGAGCGAAACAATGCCCGTGCCGGGAATCTTCGACACTCCGGTGCTGGGAGCAGCCGTTTTCCATCAGTCCACCTTCAACCATTTATTATTCGAGAACCTCTCTGCTACCGTTGGTTTGCGTCTGGACTACGAAAAGAATAAGATAGACTATAATTCTTCGGCAGCCATGAACATTCAGATGTATATGGCGGGAAAACCAATGGGCAAACCGATGGAACAGGCAGCTGAGTTTACAGGCAAACTGGATGATGACCATGTGCAGTTGTTACCTAAATTCGCTTTGAAATATGACTTCAACAAACAGAACAACATCTATGCAACTGTCAGCCGGGGCTTCCGCAGCGGCGGTTACAATATACAGATGTTCTCCGAGTTATTGCAAAGTGCATTAAAGCAGCGTCCGGGTGCAGGAAGTGCTGTCAGCGACGATGAAATAAAAAACCTCGTAACCTACAAGCCCGAATATAGCTGGAACTACGAAATCGGTTCACATCTCAGTTTATTCGATGGTAAACTGAAAACCGATCTGGCCGCTTTCTATATGGGATACCCGCGACCAGCAGATTGCCAAGTTCGTGGAAAGCGGGTTGGGACGTATGATGGTCAATGCCGGAAGCAGTGAAAGCTATGGTGCGGAAGTCAGCCTGACAGCATCTGTCAATAGAAATCTCAGTTTGAACGGAAGCTACGGATATACTCACTCTACCTTCAAGAAGTATGATGCCGGAAAGAGCTCGTCAGACGAAAACATTGATTATAGCGGTCATTACGTTCCGTTCGTTCCACGCCACACCATGAACGCAGGTGTCAATTACAGTTTCTTCTTTAATGAAAACAATTGGGCACAGAGCCTGACTGTCGGCCTCAACTATACCGGTGCCGGAAAAATTTACTGGACAGAAAAGAACGATGTATCACAAAGCTTCTACGGCACCTTGAACGGACGTATCTCTTTACAGGCAAAAGCTTTGCAAATAGACTTTTGGGGACGCAACCTCACCAATAAAGATTATACCACATTCTATTTTGAAAGTATGGCGAGAGGCTTTGAACAAAGAAGCAAACCATTACAGTTCGGTGTAGACGTGCGCTATCACTTCTAAAAAGTTTTCAACAGCAAAAAGATAAAAGTCCACCTTCCGGTAAAAAGTGTATCCATTTACCGGAAGGTGTTATCTCATTCATTGATAGCGCCACAATGGGGACAGGTACCTTTCGATTTCATTTTTGCACCACAATTTCCGCAACTGAACTTATAATGAGAAGTACGTTTGATGCTTCTGAATACCCATACGGCATAAAGCACCAGACAAGGATATCCAATGTAATAATAAGCGGTAAACGTAAAAAATAAGTATAGAAAGATGCAACAAGACATCAATCCCAATAAATAAAAGAAAGCCGCCTCTACACGGACCTGATGAAATAAATCGTCCAACGTTGCCAGCCCGACCAGAACAATGCCCCAGACATTAAACATGAACAACGAAAGAATAAACGGTAAATCCAGAGGATTAAGAGAAGGGTTATAATAAAACCGCTCCCATATATCCGGCACGAAATGCTGAATGCTGCTATAAAGAGTAGCAGCTGTAGCCATAAGCAACGTCAGTATATTGGGAAAAATACTATCAATATCATTAAACCAGATGAGTTGCAAACGCTTCTTACGCACCGCCCGATACAAATATCCCATGCCGAACAAAGCCAGAATAACAAAAAAAGCTACCGTATGGGAACTGCTGAACAAGTGAATAAACTGTGAAATCGGATCAACCGAACCACTTTCTTGAGTAATTCCCCTCACGAACCCATCCCATTGTCTCTTGGTCACGAGCCACCTTTACCCAAACCGAGTCCACCGTATCGGCAGCCTGAACCATAAACTCCGCCACCACCAGCTTTTCTCCTTTATAAACCGGCAGCACATCTATCAACGGCAATTGCTGCAACAACAAGGAATCCGAAGTAACTTCGAAATTACTATTCAAAGTATAATAATGCTCCGGCAAATAGTCCACAGAATCTTTTGTCTTCTGCGAAACCGCTTTTAATGAAGATTCAGGAACCTGATACCGGCAAGAAAAGAGAAAAGAAAAAAGCACCGGCAAAAGAAGCAGGCTAAGCTTGAAGCCCACTTTCTTCTGATTCGGTTTATGGTGGAGGATGCTCATAGTCATGCTTGATAATGAGAAGAAGATAGTTTCGGCTCATCCGAAGCAGAAAGCACTTTCATTTGACAATGTTTGCAATCAAACTCCAGACGAAAACGTTTTCCGTCCGCACTGACCAAATAGTAAGGTTCCTTATAAGGAGAACGCACTTTATGATAAGTGGGGCACCATCCCATACTATATCGCAAACAGTGTTTGCAGAACATCAACACCGCATTGTCTGCCGAAACTTTCTCAAAAGCGGGAGCAATGCGCTGCACTCCATGATTCTGATAAAAAAAGAATAGGCCCGGTCATTCATCACATTGCCCAGATAAGTAAGCTCGGTTGCCGGAAAAGAATGATGCGTCTCCGGCAGTTTGTACAGTTCACGGCGATAATTGATACGACGGACTTCCAGCAACTTCTCCACTCCCGAACGGCGCAATTCGGCAATGGCAGAAGCAGGAATAAACCAATTCTCACTAAAGTCGATATCAATGCGCGCCGGTTCGAAAGGCGTATTTCCCAATTTGCCCAACTGAGTACGAAGATTATCGGTCTGCGGAGTACGTGCCAGTTCCTTCCCACGCCCAATACCACACTGACACTGTTATCATCTTCATCCGTCAATGTCAGCGTAAAGCCGAAATTATTCTCTGCCAATACCAAGACAACCGACAACTTGCGCTCGGCAGACTTGCGTTGCATCTGTCTGTCAAACTCCTGGTCAAAGTTACGGTAAAGCAGCGTGCGAGGCTTGATACGAGGCATCTCCTGCGGAAAGAGCTTGTTGTTCTCCACCCTGTTGATGCGAAATCCCTGCAACTTTCCGTTTTCATCCAGATAGCACACCCCATCACCGTTGTTGAACGATTTCACTCCCGCTACGGTCAGATAGTTTCCACGGATTTCCTTTACCGTGCCCATCTCTTCGCCCAGCGATTTCGGAGTATCAAAAGAAAAAGATATCCTTGTTGCGTTCAAACAGGAAATAATTGGTAAACCCACGGCTGAAACTCTTGTCCAACTGCGGCTTAAAGTCCGTTTTCACCGTTCCCGACGAAGCACGGATATATTCAGTACGGCGTTTAAAGACAGCATCCAGCTTCTTGCGATAATAAGCCGTTACATTCTTCACATACGAAATATCCTTCAAACGCCCTTCTATCTTCAGAGAAGAAGCACCTGCATCCAGCAGTTGTTCGAGTTCTTCACTCTGATTAAGGTCTTTCAGTGAAAGCAAATGTTTGTTGCGCACAATCACCTTTCCGTCCGCATCCACCAAGTCGAACGCCAAGCGGCAGAACTGTGCACATTCCCCCCGGTTGGCACTGCGCCCGAAACACGACTGGCTGACATAACACTGTCCGCTATAACTGACGCATAGTGCTCCGTGCACAAACACTTCAAGCGGCACTTCGGGAATTGCCTCATGTATCTTGCCAATCTCAGGCAATGAAAGTTCACGCGCCAGCACAATCTGACGAAATCCTGCCTCTGCCAGAAACTTTGCCTTTTCGGGAGTACGGTTATCCATCTGCGTACTGGCATGAAGAGGAATGGGCGGCAGATTCAATTCCAACAGTCCCATGTCCTGCACAATCAGTGCATCCACCCCGGCACGATACAACTCCCATATCATTTCCTCCGTATCCTTCAACTCTTCATCGCGAAGGATGGTATTGACAGTTACATAAATGCGCACATTATACAAATGAGCGTATTGCACCAATGCCGCTATGTCTTCCAAAGAATTTCCGGCCGCCGCACGTGCACCAAAACGGGGAGCACCGATATAAACCGCATCGGCTCCATGGTCGACAGCCGCCATGCCGCACTCCAGATTCTTGGCAGGAGCCAGCAATTCTATCTTTCGTTGTTTAATCATCGTATCTGAGTTATATCAAACGGAGTTTCCTGATACACATAATAGTTCAGCCAATTGGAGAACAACAAGTTGGCATGTCCGCGCCAGCGCACCAATGGCGCATTGTCCGCATTGTCTTCTCGATAATAGTTCTTCGGCATTTCAATGGGAAGCCCTTTTCCCAAATCGCGTTTATACTCCGTATCGAGTGTATAAGGCGAATATTCGGAATGTCCGGTGATAAAGAACTCACGTCCGTTACGTGCCATTGCCATGTAAACACCCGAATCATCCGACTCGGACAGCAAGGTGAGGTCTTTCACCTTCAGGATATCTTCCCGACGCACTTCGGTGTGACGGCTGTGAGGCACAAAAACACATCATCGAACCCACGGAAGATAGGCAATCCCTGCACATTGATATGGTGTTCAAAAATACCGAACATCTTTTTATCCAGCGGATACTTAGGCACTCCATAGAAGTGATAAAGTCCGGCTTGTGCTGCCCAGCAAATATAAAGTGTGGAAGTGACATGAGTACGCGCCCAGTCAAAAATGGTCGTGATTTCGTTCCAATAAGTCACCTCCTCGTAAGGCATCTGCTCAACGGGAGCGCCGGTCACAATCATGCCGTCATACGTTTCATTGCGCATCAGGTCAAAATCGCGATAGAATGCTTTCATGTGCTCCACCGGCGTATTCTTTGAAGTATGGCTTTTGAGTTTCATAAACGAAATCTCCAACTGAAGCGGTGTGTTGGAAAGCAAACGCACCAAATCCGTCTCTGTAGTTATCTTCAACGGCATCAGATTCAATATCACAATCTTCAGCGGACGGATATCCTGCGCATTGGCACGCGAATTATCAATAACAAAGATATTCTCTTCTTTCAATAATTCGATAGCAGGTAGTTTATCGGGTAAATTTAATGGCATTTTCTTATCTGTTAATTAGTTGCAGGTGCAAAATTAAAAAATATAGCAGAAAGTCCTCACAAGATTGCCCCTGTTATTCATTTTTTTTTAATACATTTACGACGAATACCTTTTAAGGATAACCAATCCGCCGAAATCTATCATGAATGACATTGAACAACAAGAATTAAAAAAAGAGAACGAAAGCCTTAAAGAAGAAATAAGACTGCTTAAAAAGAAAACCGAGTTACTGAGCATCACTCAGCCGCTCAATAAATTGTCTCAGTTCTTGATAGACCGGATGGATGCCATCATCTTCATCAAAGATGTCACAAACGATTTCCGGTATTTCATGGTCAACCAAAACTTCTGTATCCTGCAGAACACCCCTCACCACAAAATCATAGGAAAGAACGACTACGAGATATTCACTCCGGACGTAGCAGAGAAATACAGGAGGGACGACAAAATCGCCATTAATAGAAAAGGAGAATATACCTTTCAGGAAGAGATATGTGTTCCCGGTCAGAAAAAAGTCATTCTGCAAACCACCAAATCTTATGTGAGCACTTCCGAGGGCAACAAGCTTCTGGTATGTATCGGATACGACATAACAAAAGCCGTTGAGAAAGAAATAAAGTTGAAAAATGCCATTAAAGTGGAACAGGAGGCACATCAGATGATGAGAGCCATCTTCCACGAACTGCCTTCGGCCATTCTCATCAAAGACATAGAAGACGATTACCGCTTCTATATCATCAATAAGAAATTCGAGCAAATGTGGAATCTGCCCAAAGAGCTGTTGATAGGCAAAGACCGACTATGAGGTATTCCCCTAAAGATGAAGCCGACAAATACCGGAGAGATGACACGGAAGCCTCAGGTACTCCGAAGATGCTCCACTGATTATCAACGAAATAGTAACCTCCCCCGACCGCGATGTGAGCACTCACTTGCAGACTGCCAAGTTTTCATTCTCATTCAAAGGAAAGAAATTGCTGGTATGTGTGGGAAATGATGTTACCTTGCAACACCAGATGATGGAGCAGTTAAAGAATGCATTGGACAAAGCCGAACAAGCCGACCGCCTGAAGGCACAATTCATATCCAACATGAGCCACGAGATAAGGACACCGCTGAATGCCATTGTGGGATTCTCACAACTCATAGCCGATGCCACAAGCAAAGAGGAGCAGGAGGAATACCAGCGCATTGTTATGCTGAACAATAACTTACTGCTGACGCTGATTGAAGATGTTCTGAATCTTTCCGTTCTGGACTCAGGCAAAATGACATTCAACAATACCGTGTTCAACTTATCCGAAATGTTCGGTGACCTTGCCATTCAGATGAAAGACAAAGTCAAGCTGCCCGGCAGGGAGTTCATCTACGAAGTCCCGCTTCAGGAAGTGCAGGTCAAGGCGGACAGGGAACGTCTTACCCAAATTGTAACCAACCTAATCACCAATGCCGCCAAGTTTACCCGACAAGGATATATCAAAATGGGATATGCCCTCAAGGACAGCGGAGTGGAGATTTATGTGAAGGATACAGGTATGGGCATTGAAGAGAAGAATCTGACCGAGATATTCAAGCGATTCAAGAAACTGAATTCCTTTATCCAGGGTACGGGTCTGGGATTGCCCATCTGTAAATCCATCACCGAGCAGATGGAAGGCAAAATATGGGTAGAATCCGAATACGGGAAAGGTTCCGTCTTCCACGTATGGTTGCCTTGTCTGGCCTAGCATCTCAGCCGGCCTCTGCATAGAATCAAAAAGAAAGAAGGCACTCCCCTTTAACTTATTTTTCCTGTCGGATTAATCGTTTTTCTCCGTATGATTAAGTACTTTTGTACGGAAGACCAGAACGTCCCACTACAGCAGAACGTACGTCCCATTGCAGCAGGACGTACATCCCACTACGGCAGGACATACGTCCCACTGTGGCAGAACGTAATAACCTGCCGCACAAAAAGCCTTAGCCGTAGGTAAGAAACGGCTTAATGTTCCCTTAAAACCCCATTAGACATGGCAACAAAATTTGATTTCAAAAAAAGTCCCGACGTAAACGGGACAGCAGACAAGACTACGTTATATCCCAAAATCGTGGTGGCAGGCACTAAAAACCTGGAAAACATTGCCGATGATATCGCCAAACGGTCCGGCTTCAAGGCAGGCACGGTCATTGGACTGTTCAGTGATTTGGAGAATCTGCTGACGGATTATCTGGCAGACGGATACAATGTGAAACTGGGAGAGATAGGAACCTTTTCGGCAACACTTACCAGCCGAAAGGTGACGGACAAGAAGGAGATACGCTCCGGCTCGGTGCACTTCGACAGTGTCAAGTTCAAGCCGGCACGCCACTTTGTCAAAGAGGTATGCAGAAAGGGCGAAATGGAACTGGAACGCGCAGACCCTGCATACGGCTTCAAGACATCTTCTCCCAAGCACACTCAGGAAGAGCGATTCGGCATGCTGATGGAATACCTGAAGGAATACACCTTCATCACCCGACAGGAATACTCCAATCTGACGGGAGTGCTGAAAACCAAGGCTGCCCATGAGCTGCGCCAATGGTTTATGGAAGACAAAATCAAGAGAAGCGGCAGAGTGCCACACGTCATTTATATGGCCGTGGGCACTGAATAAGGAGGAATACCCTGTCTCTTATATCCTATGATAGATTTCATCGAAAGGAACCCTGCCCCGTTCTCCCCAAATGCCTTTGTTCCCATCCCGTATGCCGCAAGGTATAACCATATTGATGCCTGCCCCATGGGGCAGCTTCAATAGTTTCTTCATCCGCCTGCTGTCAAAACCTTCCAGCGGACAAGTGTCATAGCCTTCGTTTGCCATGGCAATCATAAAGGTTTGGGCAGCAAGGGCACAGGATTTATTTACCGTCACACGCATATCGCATTCCGAAACTTCCAGCATCATAGGGCGGAACAGGCTGATGGTTCTCGCCAATATCACCCTGAAAAGCCCTAGAAGCCCGAAGAACCTTGCATAAATAAAAGGCATCAGTTTACCATAATACAGCTTCCTGTCCCTAATACGTTTTTCCTGACGCTCTTTCGGACTATTGCGCCTGATATTTCCTTCTTCAAAGTCAAGCACAAATTTAGCACGCTTTTTATACAAATCCTGACGAGTAACAAAAACAACAATTTCCGAAGCCGTAGAAGCAGCCGACTGCCCTAAACAAGCTTCTGAAACTTTCGCCATCAGTCCGGGATTCGTTATTTGATAAAATTCCCACAATTGCATATTGGAACTATTGGGAGCCAGCGTAGCCAGTTCAAGACAATGTTTCACCTTTTCCGGGTCTATCGGTTTATTTTTATCATACCTCCGCACAGACCGGCGGAAGTTCAATACCTCTTCTAAATTCATTTCCTATTCATTTTTTATATTTTACTTACTGAACCGACAAGATAAGTTTTAGGGGCGATGTCAACTATAACATCCCCCCTACACTACTATATCTCAGCGGATATTAACATCCTACAGGTTGTTCTTATAGATATTCGCCATCACCTTCTGGTATTGATTCTCAATCTGCATATACGCCTGAAGATTCTTATAAATACTTTCCGTTTCCACAAAATATTCAATCAATGAAATTTGTCCTTTGGTCAATGCCTGCTTCAATAAATCCAGCGAACGGTACATCAAAGGGACATCATACGCATTCATGGCATCCTTCAACTGCTGCATCTCATTGAAGAGAGACATCAGAGAAGCTTCAACCTGATCTTTAGCATTTTCTTGCATCAATTGTGCGCTGATAGCCTGTGCCTTGGCTATCTTTACCTTTTTACGATTCTGAAACAAAGGCAAGGAGCCCCCTACCACAAAACCATTCATCGAAACCGCATCATCCGTGTTACGGCGAAAACCGGCTTCCAGTTTCGGCAACCATCCTTGACGGTCTACCGAAACCTGCTTCTCGGCGGCACGGGCAGTGGCGACGGCGGCCTGCAAGTCAAGGTCTGATGCCATCACTTCATCCCGCATGACATTGTAATCATTGATTTCCTGTATGGCAGGGTATGTGGTTTCAGCAAATTCTAAAGGCATGTTGCCGTTCATGGCAAGCAGAGATTGCAAGGCAGTGCGGTGGGCTGCGCTGTTTTGGGCAACTTCCGTCTGCACGTTCATACGCTCCATCTTGATTTTGTTGACTTCCAGTATATTCGCATCACCGGCAGTCAGACGTTTCTCGTAAAGTGCCTGTAATTCATCCGCATTTTTCATACGGATATCCATCAATGTCTTTTCCTGATTCAACAGAATAAGGTCCAGACAGAGATTCTTCGCATTCAGCAGAATATCCCGGCGGGCAGCCTGTTGTTGCTTGTCCACCGCTTCGTTCTGCAAAGTAGCCTGCCGGTTGCGGGCAATATACTGAGTAGGAAAATCAAAACCTTGCGAAGCAACGAATTCCGTACCGTGACCACCTTCGGCACCATTACTGTAAAAAGAGCTGTAGCTCACCGTAGGATCAGGCAAGTTGTTGTTTGTCCGGTTTTCCATCTTGGTCGCATCGGCGGCATGTTTCTGTGCCTTGAGCTCTTTATTGTTCTGCTCGATGCTTTTCAAAATGTGCTCAATACTCTGGGCCTGCATCAGCAAGGGAGAGCAGAGGGCTATTATAACTAAGATTCGTTTCATATTATTTCTATTATTTCTTCTTTCGGTTCATCAGTTCATAAACAATCGGAATAATGAAAGCGTTCAGGAAAGTCGATGTCAAAAGACCTCCAAGAATAACTTTCGCCATCGGGCTTTGTATTTCATTACCCGGCAAATCGCCACGGAATGCCAAAGGTATCAAAGCCAGCGCGGAAGACAACGCAGTCATCAGGATAGGGTTCAAACGGTCTAACGAACCGTGAAGAATGCTTTCTTTCAAATCCATACCTTCTTCGCGCAACATATTGTAATGACTTATCAACAACATACCATTACGGGTAGCAATGCCAAACAACGAGATAAAGCCGATAATAGCCGGAATGCTTATCTCACCCGTTGTTATCATCAATGCAAATACCCCACCAATCAACGCCAAAGGCAAATTCAACAAAATGACTCCACTTTGGGCTGCATTCTTAAACTGGGTATAAAGCAACAGGAAGATAACCACGATACTCATAAACGAAGTGAGCATCAGCGTACGGCTGGCCGCCTGCTCGCTTTCAAACTGACCGCCATATTCCACATGATATCCTTCGGGAAGCTTGATTTGCGCATCAATCCGTTCCTGTATATCATTCACCACGCTGCGCAAATCACGACCGCTGGTATTGGCCGAAATCACAATCTTACGCTTCACGTTCTCACGGCTGATGGTATTCGGTCCCATGGCAGAAACCACATCGGCTACATAGTTGACAGGGATTTTCTGACCGTCACCGGTATCAATCATCAGGTTGCGCACCTTCTCCATCTCATCACGCACCTCATCCTTGGTACGGACAATAAGATTAAACGCTTTGCCTTCTTCATATACCTGTGAAACAACTTCACCCGCCATGTTCACTGATACAAACTCGGCAAACTCCGGTAAAGAAATACCGAATTTGGCAAGCATCTCGCGTTTGGGAACAATCTTGAGCTGCGGACGTTCGATTTGTTGTTCCACATTCAAGTCGGCAATACCCTCCACACTGCTGATGGCATCCTTTATCTGATTACCGATGGCAAACATCTTGTTCAAATCATTACCAAACAGTTTGATGGCAATGTTGGCCTTGGTACCCGAAAGCATGGCATCGATACGGTGGCTGATAGGTTGGCCTATTTCGATATTCGCACCGGTAATGGTAGATAACTTGGCACGCACATCGGCTACCAGTTCCTGGCGGGAACGGTCTTTCAATTCAAACGGGGCCTCAATTTCACTCACGTTAACCCCTAATGCATGCTCATCCAGTTCGGCACGTCCCGTTTTACGGGCTACGGTCTGTATTTCGGGAATAGACATCAGCAACTCTTCTGCACGGTGTCCCATTTTATCCGATTCTGCCAAAGAAATTCCCGGCAATGAACTGATATTAATGGTGAACGAACCTTCATTGAAAGATGGCAGGAAACTGCGTCCTAATGTAAAAAAAACATAACCAATGCCACCGCAAACAGTCCACCCGTAAAACCCAATACTGCGGATTTATGATTCAAGGACCATAACAAGGCATTGCGGTAATGCTTTTTCATCCATACGGCCACAAATGCCTCTTTGGGCAATCCTTTGCTTTTATTATTACCTAACAGATAGCTGCACAGTACCGGAGTCAGTGTCAAAGCCACTACCGTAGAAGCAAACAACGCCACAATAAAGGCAATGCCCAACGGAACCAGCATACGCCCTTCCATTCCTGTCACGAAAAACAAAGGAACAAAGCTGACTACAATAATCAAGGTAGAGTTCAAGATAGGCATACGCACTTCCTTCGAAGCATTGAACACGACTTCAATCACGCTCTTACGTTCCCCTTCGGGCAACAAGCGATTCTCACGCAAGTGCTTCCATACATTTTCCACATCCACAATGGCATCATCCACCAAAACGAACCAATGGCAATGGCCATACCACCCAAACTCATGGTATTGATGGTGAGTCCCATATAGTGAAGAGTCAATATAGAAACAATCAATGACAACGGAAGGGTTACCAATGAAATAACCGTGGTACGTACATTGGCAAGGAACAGGAAGAGAACAATCACCACAAAAACAGCACCTTCATACAACGAATCCTTCACATTACCGATAGAGCTTTCAATAAAACGGCTCTGACGGAAAATATCTGTAGAAACGTGTACATCAGCCGGAAGATTCTTCTGCAAATCCTTCAATGCGGCTTCCAACTGCTCTGTCAGTTCAATAGTCCCGGTCTTGGGTTGTTTGGTAACGGTCAGCAGTACGGCAGGTTTTCCTCTCTCCGAAGCAGTACCCAGTTTGGGTTCCTGCGAACCAATCTTCACATCGGCAATATCCTCCAATGTAACGGGCACCCCTTCCACCGTCTTGATGACGGAACGTGACAACTGAGCCACATCATGGACTGGAAAGCACCCCGCGAACAATATATTCGTTTCCATATTCATAAATCACTCCGCCATTGGCATTCTGATTCATGTTACGGGTAACGTTCATCACCTCTGCCAACGTAACATTGTAATGTTTCATGCGGGCAGGGTCAAGCAATACCTGATATTCCTTGATATCACCTCCCAGCACGGCAACCTGTGCCACACCTCCCGTAGAGAGCAGGCGCGGACGGATAGTCCAGTCTGCCAGTGTACGGAGATCGAGCATGGAAGTAGTATCCGAAGTCAGACCGATAATCAGCAACTCACCTAAAATAGAAGACTGAGGTCCCATGGTAGGTTTTTACATTCTCAGGCAGCTCCTCGCTGACCAAGGACAATTTCTCACTGACAATCTGACGGGCCAGATAGATATCGGTATCCCATTCAAATTCCACCCACACAACGGAAAAGCCATTGGTGGAAGATGAACGCACCCGGCGCACATGGGTCGCACCGTTCACGGCAGTTTCTACAGGAAAGGTTACCAATTGTTCCACCTCTTCGGCGGCCATACCATTCGCTTCGGTCATAATCACTACAGTCGGCGCATTCAAATCGGGGAACACATCGACTTCCGTATGAAAAGCCGTGTAAGTACCGCCGATAAGCAGCAAAACCGACGCCACCAGAACCAATATACGGTTCTGAAGGGAAAAATGTATAATCTTATTTAGCATAGGACGGCTGATTAATGTTCATGACTATGAGCCGGAATCGCATTGCTAGCCGACGCTAATTTCACCTGATAAGCTCCCTTTGTTACCACACGGTCACCGGCTTTCAAACCGGTCAGAATCTGCACTTTCTTTCCGTTGCTCGCTCCCAAAGTTACCTCCTGTTTCTTATATCCTTCCTCATCCAGTTGCAGATAAACAAAGTACAAACCTTGTTCTTCGGTCAGTGCCGTAACAGGCAAGGCCAGCACATCGGGCATTTCCGACGAGAGCAGATACACCTCCACATACGAACCGGGAATCACATCTCCCCGATTATCAAATTCGAAAGTTACAGGCACATAAAAAGAAGTACCACCGGATGCTTTACCATAAGAAAGCAGACGCCCTTTCAACTCACCCAGCTCATATACCTTATTATCGTATGGAGTCTTGAAGTTTGCCGACTGGATGCTATGCAGATAACCATAATATTTCTCGGAAACATCTGCACGAAGGAACAGACGACGGTTCTGAGTGATACTCACCAAAGGCTGGCCTACCGACACATAGTCACCTTCCTGCACCAGACAATTCTTGATATAACCACCTAAAGGAGCTGTGACGGACACACCTGTCTTGGTCTGGTTCTTTGAAATAGCCTCGTATGCCAATAATGCATTTTCATAACTCTCCTTAATGGCATTGAAATCTTTCTGCGATATTATCTGACTTTTTTTACCAACTTGGCGGCACGTTCATATTCTTTTTGGCGGTTTCATATGCGATACGGGTACGTTTTACAGGGTCTCCGTCCGGCATATTCTCAGCAGAGATATTCAGAATGGGAGCCCCCTTGCTCACACTCATACCGTCCGTTACCGGATGGCGGAAAGAAACCACACCGGCTACATTGGCGACTACTACGCTTTCATCGCCTTGTGCTGCCTGCACCTGACCGCTGGTCGTTATCACCTGACGGAATGATTCAGGCCGGATTATTTCCGATTCTACCCCGGCTGCTTTTGCTTTTTCTGGAGCCAGAATTATCTCATCGGAATGTCCGGCTGCAGAAGCTTCCGCTTCATGATTATGCCCTTCGTGACCTTCATTCTCATGGTCGTGGTTTTCTTTTTCATGGTCATGCCCTTCGTGATTATGGTCATGCCCTTCGTGGTCGTGATTATGTGCTTCCTCCGTTCCATGATCGTGTCCTTCGTGATCATGACCCGATTTACTGTTGCAAGAGCCTAAGAGGAACAAGCCCAAGACTCCCATAAAGATAAGTTTCTTCATGATGATATTATTTGTTCTTACTTTTTTAATCTGATTACAAAATTAGGATAATAAAGATGCAACAAAGTTGCGGATAAAAAGGTCGTTTCTATCTGTTAAGCAAGAACATAGGGAGGAGCACGCAAACCCTTGACATGGGGCAGGCATGTAGAATGTAGTTTTTCTAAATAATAAGTATCAGGAATCGTATTGCGTTCGGTAAGTCGCAATGAAAGCAACAAAAATATCCGGCACTGTGTAAAGCAACGAACAGAAGGA
>VOFK01003860.1_pt1:0-50000 | contig 75921 bp, 103 predicted proteins | sample 5384121 | NCBI WGS metagenome assembly VOFK01 (sample SAMN12384730, study PRJNA508395) | human gut metagenome | isolation source: healthy gut J | host: Homo sapiens
AGCGGCGAATCTCCCTGTGCCCACGCCTACGAGCGAGAAAGTATCAGCAGCGCTGCCGGAGTGAGCACCGAGCGGTTAAAAGCCTGTCCGACCTTTATGCCGCAGCCGCGCGCACGCCGCCGCCCCACCAGAATTCGCTGACCGGTAAGACGCGGCGCCCGTGCCGATCGGCGTAGCCGCGCGAAGCAGTCCATCGCTCCTCTGTGCGCGGTTACTTGCGGAGCTTTCTCGCCCGTGAAACGCGGAATAAATCGCAGCGCCATCGACAGTATTGAAGCGAAATTTCTGGCAGCATTTCTGCCGGAAGAGCTTACAGAAAGTAGCGTGCTCGTCATTATTCGCCGAGGCTGCGTGGCACCACAGCATAACGCCTATTACGAACGCTGATAGCCGCGTTGTATACAAAATGCCTCGAGCGTTACGGGATTAAGCGTTGAGGAAGAAGAGCGGCGTTACCCGTTATGCGAAAAAATTAGCGATTGGTTATCGCGACAAGCACGAACATAGAGATAAATGCTATGCTTCCCGGCAGCGCGCCTGCCGAGCATTCCGCAGAAAGAATATCGCCGAGCAGCGCACCGAGCCAGCCATTTGAACATTGCGACGAGTGCGAATAAAAAATGGGATTGAGCAGCACCGTCGGATGATAACCGTCAACCGCCTTCATTCGTCCTCCTCTATCCATTCGCAGCCGACGTCGCGCCCGAGAACGCAGGGCATACCCACCACTGATGATTCGACCGTCGCGCAGCGCTCGTACTTGCTGTAATTGAAATTCTCCGTCCACCCGATATCCAGCCCGAGAGCGCCCCGCATGAAAAAATTCATACAGATAATGTAATCCCTGAACATAAACGCTGCCGCTGTTCTTATCCGCGCCCTGATACTCCATCTGTATCTTATTGTATCGAGCGGCGCGGTCGAGAATATCGAAAACCGTGTCCCCCGGGCGGAGAACATATTCGGTCTGGCGTGAAGAATAACGCCGTCCGGCGGGACAATTCTCCGAGCGCGGATCGCTCGCACCGCGATGACCGTGCTGATGTGACCGGTCTTCGCTGTCCGGGCGTTATGTCGTCGATTGCGTGATAATATTCGGTCCACCGACTGAATATTAGTGCCGTTTATCAGCACCGTATCCAGCGGGATTTGGCTTCGAAAATCGCGACTATATCCTTTTCATCCGCGCCTCTTTTTTCGTTATATCCCGCAGTGCCGACGCAAGGAAGTATTACCGTCATGTCACAGTCAATGTATTTATAGCACGTTGTCATTGTGAGCATTGCCGCGAGTTGCTTTATCTCGGTCTGACGTCTGTGTCGGCGTTTTGTGCAGCCTGCACGAGCAGCACCGTGAACGAGCACAAGATCGCCGCACCTGGCGCAGCAGGCTGTCATCTTCAGTTTTCGACTTCCACCGCGCTATCTTGGCGCGTGGTATTCGGAGGCGTTGTAACGATCGCTTTTGTCGCCGAGCGACAGTCTCATTGTAACGGATACAGCTGCTCGCGGATATCCTCGTTTATCGAGTCTATCTCGGCTTGAATCGCGCTTGGTCTCAGCCTCTTTGCCAGGCGTGCTGCGGTGATGTAGTCCTCTCGTCGTCGAAGCCTCGCAGCACTCGAGCTTGTCGAGCTGCGTTAGACGGTGACATAATGCTCTGGTCGTCAGCGGCTGCGGAAGTTCGCTGTCGACCGCCGCATCGGTCGGCTGCGGTGGTGAACGCACCAGAAACGACCGTCTCCTCGCTTCGTCTCCCGGACTCTATGACCCGGTTGTATCGGCTAACGCCCGCACACGTTCACCCTCGCAGCAGCTCGCCGCATCCGACAGTCGGCAGTAGTTATAAACATATTGCGCTCGCCGTCGGGCAGCGAATACTTCCCGCATAAGCCTCGAGCGCCTCGGCGGCTCTCAGCGCCCGTCAGCGCCCTCGATGTGTGCCGGAAAGCTTCCGGATATTCTCGCAGCGCAGCTGCTGCTGCTCGGGGCGCAAGTCATCCTCCAGAGCGTCCGTATCCCTGAGCGCCTGCCTGCGCAGCGCCGCCATGGTATACAGCGTCTGCTCTCGCTCGCCATGGTATTAGATTTTTATCCGGCAGCGAAGTGGGATTGTCGGAATCAAAAGGTATATGAATGAAAAACCGCCGTCGGGCATTCGATAGCGCAGTATACCGTCAAGGAGCGTGTTTCCGTTCTTAATAAAACGCTCGTCGGTCAGCGGGTCGATACCGAGGCAGCAGAGCGCGACGGTCACCTGATCGGTGCTCTCGACATTTTCGGTTCCCCAGCTCATAGTCGCCGGTGTCGAGCTGCAGTTCGGACAGCCTCTGCACAGCCTCATCCACGACCTCACGTACCTGCAGGTCCGCCCGAGCCTGTAGCGCGGCGCTTATATGTATAGCTGCGTTCGCTGTTGTAATAAGGTGCAAGCGCCTGCAGCGCCATCGCCGTAATATCCGGATCTGCTGTCTTTCCGCTGAGCGCAAAGCCGCCGTCGGTGAGCTGCGAGCGCAGTATCTCGACGATTATGTCGTCACGGGTGTAGTACGCATCCGCGGGAACCTCATATCTCATGCTGTCGAGCGCGATGAGCCCCCATATCCAGCCGTTTATTCCCTGTCTGCCGAGCGGGGTCGCAAGTCCGCGATTATATGTTCCGTCCGCAATGAGGTCAATCGGCGCGCCGCTCTCATCGGTGCCGAGTGCACGCGGGTCTCCGCCAGAGGCAAGTACGGAAAGCGCTATGCGATGCCACTCGGTAGCCTTGGCTGCGCTGAGCTTGCCCGGGTCGCGGTAGCGCTCCTCGACGCGGTCGCGTATGACCGCGAGATAGCCCGCGTAGTTATCCTCTACGCCGAGCCGCGAGAGCCCGATTTGATACCAGTCGCCCGGTGTGCTGCCCGCAAGCTCGAGATAGGTCTCGTTTATCAGATATCCGTCGGCGCTCGAGCCGTTATCGAGCTTTTTCCATTCGATTATGCCGTCGGCAACGGCGGTCACAGCCGCAGCGCGTTCCTCGGGGGTGTCGCCCGCATCGACCTCCGCTGCACTGCACAGCGGCAGTGCCGCAGCCGACAGTACGGCGGCCGCAGTGCAAAGCAGCGCCGCCGCGCGGAGGGGGAGGCTTTTTCGAAGCCCGATACAATTCATAGCTTAGTCCTCGTTTCGGTCGTTTTCCGTGTTGTCTGCGATTTCGGTGCTGTCGGTGCTTTCCGTGTTGTCGACGCTTTCGGCGCTGTCAGTGTTTTCGATGTTGTCGGTAGTTTCGGCATTGTCTGCATTGTCTGCATTGTCGACGGTGTCTGTGCTCTCAATATATGTATTGTCGGCATTCGCAGCACCGTCGACACTTTTCGCGCCGTCGGCAGCAGAATTATTCTTATGCAGAAGCGCAAGCGCAGGAGCGAAAACTGTCGCAAGCTTACGACGGAACACCACAGCCGCTACAGCCGCGCACGCAAGAACCGCCGCGACCGACACGCAGACAATTATTACGGTATACGAGCCGGGCGCGCCGACACTGCCATCCGATGTATCTGCCGCGTCTCCCTTGCCGTCTGCACCGCCGGCGCTGCCGTTTTTATCGGCTTTGCCGCCGTTCTTGCCGACGGATGCGCCGCCCGACACTGTCTCAAACAGCGAGCCTTCGGTCAGCTTGCCCGAGACCGTACCCGAGGCAGCGCCGCTCGCTATATTATCGGGTCTGAGCGATTCGGGGAGAGACGCGGATGCCGAGCCGTCGGAGACGGCGGACGAGCCGCCCGCGCCGCCTATCGAGCCCGATATGCCCGCGACCTTTCCGCCGCCGATACCCGATGATCCTCCGATGCTGCCCGAGATGCCTGTGCTGCCCGAACCGCCCATGCCGCTTGTACCGTGGCTCCCTGAGCTGCTGTTTGAGCCGCTGTTCGAGCCGCTGCTCGAGTCGCCCGTGCCGTGATTACCCGAGCCGCCCGTATTTCCGCCCGTACCGCCGTTTGTACCGCCGTCTGGCGCGGTCGCGGAGGACGGATTTGCCACCGCATAGCGCAGCGCATTCGACACAGAGCCGACCGTCGACTGCGACGCATCAAGCTGCTCCATTGCCGCAAGCGCCTGAGCGTAAGCCAATGCCCATTCGTGCGGTCGAGCAGCCCCGACGCACGTGCATCGCATATCGCGCGGGTCAACCCGTCCTTATCGGCAACGCCGAAATACCCGCCCGACGGCTGAACATCGACATCGGGTATCTCGGTGCCCATTGCGCCGAAGCCGCCGATATCGGCGCCGTAGCCGAGCGTGAACTGCACGCGGACGACGTCGCCGTCCGAGCAAGGAAGCAGTCGGCAAAGCCGACATTCGGAAAGATATTATTTACGCTGTACATCCATCCCGAGCCGTTGCTGATGACGAACTCGCCGAGGTGCCCGCGCCAGTTTGCGTAATCGTTCGGGTCGAAGTAGGTCATGGTCGATTCGAGATGCGGCGTAAGTACCGACGGAATGCTCGGCTCGATATCCAGCGCGCGGGGCGCGGAAGGGTTACCGAAGCGGCTGTAGCCGTTGTAGCGCGAAGCGCTCTCGGTTCCGTCCGCGATATACGCAAGATAAAAAGAGGAATCGAGTGATCCGCCGCAATAGCTGACAAAGCCGCATTCCGACAGCATGCGCACAAGCTGCGCCGCAGCCGTCTCACCCTCATAGATGGGTACATACATCGGGTAAACTATGTAGCCGCAGCCGAGCGTGAACGCCTCGACGCTCCACACCGCAGTACCGATAGCCTCACCGTCCGCCGCCCGCCGATAATAGATGGTATAGTTCAGCTCGCGTCTCCGTCCGCCGTCAGAGGTTGTGGTCACGGTGACCGTGTTTGCGCCCTCTGAGGTAAACACGAGGGTATAGCTCGTTTTTTCGTTATCGTCCCATGTCGGCTCGACCTTATCGCCGTTCAGCCGCACGGTCGCTTTTATTTTCTCACCGGAGGCGTTTCTCGCCCAGACATCAAAGTTTTTTTTGCTGCCGCGCTGAACCGCACCGTCGACAAGCGTGGTCGTGACGGTGGGTCCCGCCGCCGATACCGGCAGCGCGGCAATGATAAGCAATGTGCAAGCAAGCAGCATGCACAGCAGCGCCGAAAGGCGCTTTTCGTATTCATCCGTTTATTCTCCTTTCGGGAAAGCGGAATAATGTATATGGTTTTTCGGGTGTCATGAAGCGATACGGTTGAGTCTGACATATCCTGCGATGTCCGACAGTTTCTGTCAGTCCTCTACAACATCCGATACCGACAGATACCATCAGATACCGTCAGACAGCCCCGACAGCAGCATGTAGGATTCATCGGATTCCGACAAATTATCGTCTTTTGAAGCCGCCCGAAAACAGCGGAACACGGAAATGCGGAACAATTCCGCATTTCCGTTCGATCATACTGTCCGCTGCCCGAAATAATAGATTATTTCTGTTCTTTTCCTTTATACTTTGAGCGATCAAGCACAAATGCTGCGGAAAGCACCGCGCCGAATGCGAGTACGGATATCACTGCCATGCTGCGGTCGCTCGTTGCGGGCGATGTGACATTTTCACGTTCGCCGTTCGTGCTGCTGCCGTTCGTTATGCCGCTCGTGCTGCCGTCGGTGCTCGGCTTTGTGTCGCTCGGCTTATTTTCGGGCTTGTTGTCCGTATCGCTGCCCGGCTTGCCGTCGGGCTTAGGCTTATTATCCTCATCGCGGCGAAGCTCTGCGAGCTTATCCTCGGCAGCTGTAAGAACATTATAGTTATTTACAAGCGTCTTTGCCGTGTCGGAAAGCGAATCGTATGCCGCACGAATACTCTCGATAAGAGTGCCGCTGTCAAGCGTAACATCACCGATAGAAGCGATCGTGTCGGATACCCTTGCAGCGCTCTCCTCATCGGTAAGCACAGCATCTGTCTTGAGCTCATTGAGCTTAGCCTTAGCATCGACAAGCGCCGCACGTACCGCATCCGCATCGGCTGCGGTCTCAATAGCCGCATTGCCCTCGGTTATTATAAGCTCGAGCTGTGCACGTTCTATCTCGCGGTAATCCTCGGGAGCCTTGTACTCGCGCAGCTCCCTGATTGCCGTATCCTTTGTCTCACGCAGAGTCTGCAGAGCAGCAAGTGCCTGTTCTGCCGCAGTCAGCTGCTCAAGCCCACTCACATGTGCCTTGAGCTCGTCCTCGAGGTTGTCGTATGCGTTTCTTGCCGCGATTATCGCGTCCGCACTGTCGAGAGTTACCTCGCCGATAGCAGAGATAAGCTCATTAACATTATCTATCTCGTCGGCATCATCGGTAGGCTGCCAGTAGGTAAGCGGGTAACCGCCGTTTACAAGTCCGTAGCTGTCCGCCTTGAAGCCTGCACCGAGCAGAGCGAGCAGCTCTCCGGAGCACATGCTCTCACGGCTCATTGCTGCGGTATCGCCGCTGCCGCTCGAGATGCCCTTGTCGCACTGTGCTGCGTCATAGTAGCACTCGCTGACCGTGCTGCCGCTTGTGAGGCAGACTGACAATTGCGCCCGCACCGTCAAGAATATTCTCACCGTTAACAGAAATTCTCCCTGCATTATAGCAGCGGACAACGGTATTACCGTCCTGAATTCTGCCGGCGATGCCCGCTGCGTTGTCCTTAGCGGTGACGTTGCCGAGGTTGTAGCAATCGGATACGGTGACCGAGACCTCGGTGCCGTGACCGCCCGCTGCGAGGTGGCCGACGATACCGCCGACAGCGCCGTCACGTGCGGTGACATTGCCTATATTGTAGCAGCCGCGGATGATGCTCTCGCCGCCGTCACGGACAGTACCGACGATACCGCCGCTCCAGCCGCTGCACGTGATATCCGCGCCGTTCCAGCAGTTGATGATGTCCGCGCCGTCGCTCCATCCGACAATAGCGCCGATGAACGAAAGCGTCTGCGAGCCTATCTCGCCGCTGCCGATTCCGACATTTGCGATGGTCGCATTTGTTCCCGCATAGCCGAACAGTCCGCCCGATGCGGAGGAAAGATTGTCGATAACATAGCCCTGACCGTCAAAGTAACCGTCAAACTGACGCGATACGGTACGGGCAATAGGAGTCCAGTTGTCATAGCCGCTCATGTCGATGTGAGAGGTAAGCAGGACTGTCTTTCCGGTGAAGGCTTCGCCCGCGTTTACTCTTTGCGGCAAACGCAATAAGCTCCTCCGCATTGCTTATCTCAGCACCTGCGCGAAGCGGAGCCTCGTCGCCGAGCACACACTCACCGGAGAGCATCGGATATCCGCTGTTTGCAGTCGCATTATCGTAGATATAATTCTCGCCGACCGCTGCGGGATAGTCCTCGCCCTTCATTACAGTCTCGCTGTCTGCTGCGGCGCTGCCGATCACGGTGCCGACAGTATCGCTGCCGTCATCGTCAAAGCTGCCGTACGCACCAAGACCTTCGGTCTCAAGGAAGTGAACATTATTAAAGGTTATCTTCGCCTCGCATACGCTGCCGAGTATCGCGCCGGAAGCCGTACCGAGCTTTTATCTGACCTGCGTTATAAGCGTTTGTAACGGAGCTGTCCGCGCCTTCGCCGCTCATGCGTATCGCGCCGATAATACCGCCGATGCCCCAGCTTGCACTGCCGCCGACAGAGCCGACATTGTAGCAGGAGTCGATATCAACATGCGCACCGTTGTCGTGCCAGCGATTTGGTCCAACCTGACCGATAATACCGCCGCCGACATACTGTGCGGTGATTGTGCCGTGATTTGAGCAGCGCTCAAGCTTTGCGTATGCACCGTTCTCAAGCTCGCCGATTATACCGCCGACGCCCCACAGACCGCTCATAGATGCATAGTTATGGCAGTTGCGCACGGTAACGCTTGCATTCGAGCATACCTCACCGGCAATAGCGCCGATAGAATAGACCATATTACTGCCGAGACTGCCGCTTGCAATCGTAAGGTTTTCGATGACAGCACCGTCGCCGAGCCTGCCGAACAGACCGCATGCGTTGTATGTAGAGCCGCCGATTATTCCAGATCGAATGGTTTGCACCGTCGAAATGTCCGCGGAAGCCGCCGGTCACATTGTCGGCTATGCCGCGCCAGTCGCCGGTATTCTTCATGTTGATATCCTGCGTCACCTTGAAGTAAACGCCGGAGGTGTTCATATTCTTATTATAGGTATAGTAACGGAGGTCGACAAGGTCGTCCGCAGTCTTGATAAGATACGGATCCTCCTCCGTTCCCTCTCCGCCCAAGGCATGCGCTCGCGCACCTCAATAGTAACGGAGGTGCGGAGGATGCCGTACGTGATGCAGACGGTATCGGTCGTGAGCTCGAGCTTTGCGGGAGCGGAGAGCTTGTAATCGGTAAGCTCGCGCACGCTGCCGTCGCTGTAGGTCGCGGTGACCTTCATTCCCGTCGGGTCAAAGGCATCGCCCTCGTAATATCTGACCTTGTCGGGAGCCTTTTCAACGCTCAGCGAAACAGCATAAAGGCTCGGTTCCGTCAAGTGCCGACTCTCCGCCGACAAGCTCAACGGATGCAGCAAGGGTCGAATAGTTGCCGACATAGCGGCGCTCCGATTCGGGAACGGCGCGGAATGCCGCGAGAGCGGACTTCAGCTGTTCTCTGTAATCGGCTGCGGTGGGATCGGATGCTGACGCAATTGCCGCCTCGGCAGCCTCTATTGCCGCCTGCGCCTCCCGCGCTGCGCTCGCTGCGCATATCATAGAGTGCGCGCATTCCGTTCTCAAGTCTCCAGTAGGAGACGAGCGCATACGTCGCCTGATCGTTGGCCATCGAATTCCAGCCGCCGCCGAGGACGTGGCAGAAGCCGCCGTCCGACACGCGGAAGCGGAGCATGCCGTCAAGCAGTGTCTTTCCGCTCGAGGTTATAAAGCGCTGATCCTGCGCGGGGTTGATACCGAGCGAGCAGAGCGCAACAACGACCTGCGAAATGCTCTCAACATTGTCGGTATTCCATGACGAGAAGCCGCCGTTTGAGTTCTGCATCATTCCGAGACGGGGGTCAAGCGCCTCATCGACGCACGCGCGGACGGTCTTAGAAAGCGTCTCGCCGCTGTTTTCATTCACATAAGTATATACAGTATCATCGTTATAATAGGGCGCGAGCGCCTGAATCGCCATCGCGGTAATGTCCACGTCCGAGCTGCTGCCGTAGCCGCCGAGCACCCAGCCGCCGTATGCGTTGCCGTTGACCCCGTCGGTAAGCTGCATTTTCAGGATTTCGGTGATGAAGGTCTCGCGCGTATACTTCGCGTCCGCGGGAACGGCATACATCCCCGTATCCAGCGCGATGAGGCCCCAGATCCAGCCGTTGATGCCCTGTGTTCCGGGACCTGCCTTGAGCGAGTTATTGTAGCTGCCGTCGGCAATAAGGTCGATGGGCGCGCCGTTATAGCTGCCGAAGCTTGTAGGATCGCCGCGGAGCGCGCCGATGGCAACGACCGCTCTGTGCCACTCCGTAGCCTTTGCGCTGTGAAGAATACCGCCGTTTGCGGCGTATGTACGCTCTATGTATGAGCGCATAGCCTCAAGATAATCGGCATAGCCCGTGCCGTCGTTTATCATATAGATATATTCGCTGCCGTAGAAATAGCCGAAGCGACCCATGGCGAGCGCCATCCAGTCGGTACCCGTGGAGCTTGCGCCTGACTTGTAGCCCTCGTTTCCGAGCAGACTCCCGCTTATTCCCGCGTGCTGCTTAGTGCTTGCAGCCGCCTCTCTGATGTAGCCCGCAAGCTGCGCCGAAAGCTCGGTGCTTTCGATAAATGCGGGGCGCGAGGGTGACTCGGTGCTGATGCCGCTCTCCCATGCAAGGCAGACACCGCTCTCACCGTCGGTGAAGGCACTGCCGAGATCTGCCGCTGTAATGGCAGATACCTCCGTAACGCCGCTCTTACTGCTTGTGCCGACGCCACCGAGATAGTAGCAGTCGGTATTCTTGCCGCGGCTCGCGCCGATAACTGCATCAATATTGTTGCTGTTGCCCGCCGTGTCGACGACAGTGCCCGCGCCGAGACAGCGAGTGAGCACGGGAGAAGCCGCCTTGTGTCCGCCGACGACACCGCCGACGGTCGCGGGTCCGCTGACGGTGCCCGCATTGTAGCAGTCCTCGACAACGCCCGCTCTCCAGTGCTGACCGGTAACGCCGCCGATATAGCCGGTAGTACCGCTGACAGCGCCGCGGTTGTAGCATCCGCTCACTGTGCAGTCTCCGTTTACGTAACCGACGACACCGCCGACGCACGAGCCGCCGGAGACATCCGCCTCATTGCCGCAGTTCGTCACCTTTCCTGCGGTGAGCTTTCCGACGATTCCCGCAGCATTTGCGGAACCGCTGACCTCACCGCGAACGACGAGATTGCGAATCACCGCCGTTTACATCGCCGAACAGACCGATGCCGCTGCCGGAGGAGATATAAAGCCCCGCTGACGACGTGGTATCCGCCGTCGAATACTCCCTTAAAGGATGCGGAGGAGCTGCCGATAGGCGACCACGGTGCGCTCTTACCGCCGAGGAATACGTTGCAGGCGAGGCGGACGAGCTTGCCCCTCATAGCTGTTACCGTCATTTACCGAATCGGCAAATGCCTTGAAAGCCTCATAGCTGCCGATGATAAGATCGGGCTTTCTCTCCTGCCATGTAAGCACGGGCAGACCGCCGTTCAGTCCGTCGGTATCTGCCTTAAATGCATCGCCGAGTTCTGCTGCGGTGAGCGAGGAAACCTCGGTCACACTGCTCTTTGTGCTCGGAGCCGCTGCCGCTGATAAAATAGCAGTCGGTATTCGTGCCGCGGCTTGCACCTACGATGGCATCGATATTATTGCTGTTTCCCGCAGTGTAAACAACCGCGCCCGCATTGTAGCAGCGAGAAAGTACGGGGGAAGCCGCCTTGTGTCCGCCGACTACACCGCCGACGGTCGCGGGTCCGCTGACGGTGCCGGCATTGTAGCAGTCCTCAACAACGCCCGCTCTCCAGTGCTGACCGGTAACGCCGCCGATATAGCCCGTAGTTCCGCTGACAGCGCCGCTGTTGTAGCATCCGCCCACAGTGCATGCTCCGTTAACGCTTCCGACAACACCGCCAACATTCGTGCCGCCGGAGACATCCGCCTCGTTGCCGCAGTTCGTCACCTTTCCTGCGGTGAGTTTTCCGACGATTCCCGCAGCATTCGACGAACCGCTGACCTCACCGCGAACGACGAGATTGCGTATCTCACCGCCGTTTACTTCGCCGAAAAAGACCGATGCCGCTGCCGGAGTCGATATACAGTCCGCTGACTACGTGATATCCGCCGTCGAATATTCCCTTAAAGGTTGCGGAGGAGCTGCCGATAGGCGACCACGGCGCACTCTTGCCGCCGAGGTCGATATCCGCAGCGAGTACTACCGTTCTGCCCTCATAGCTCTCGCCGCCTGCGACAGCCTCCGAGAGCCGGCGCAGCTCGTCTGCCGTAGACACGGTAATATCACCGTCGGCAAAGACCGATACGGGAATTATCGTAACTACCGTCAATACGGCAAGAAGAACGGAAAGAAAACGCTTTGTCATCTTTTTTCATCTTGTTTCTTCCTTTCAAGTGAATACCGCAGACGCCCGCTGCACAAAGCCCCCGCCCTGAGCACAGCACACCGATGCAATACGGTTAATAATTCGATTGTCTCCGAAGGATCGGCAGCCGAAAAAATCAAAAAAGGCGCAGCCGTCCCCTAAAAGGGGACAAACGGCCGCGCACTTCACACCAAAGGCTGCATCACCGATAAAAATACGGCAGGTATCCTGACTCATGAAGGCATGGGTATAACCATGCAGAAAGCGCCCCGCATTACGGTACGGAGAGCATATCATCTCGTCAAATACAGTAATGGCGGTTGTTCCGGACTCGAACCGGATTTCCTTTTCATCTACTCAGCTTACAACTTTTCAAACCGTATCTTATCAAATATTCGGTTGTTCCTATTATACCATATATAATATCGCTGTTCAAGGGGACAAATTGTACAAATTTGTGTTTTTCACCACAGCTCGGAGCACCGCTCGTCAATGGACGCTATATCCCCCGTGCGGTATTGCAATTATCCTTGAAATAATATATAATAAATGGCAGAAAGCTATTATCGACCATTACCGTAAAGGAAAAGCAGCTATGCCTAAGCGAAAATACGGCTTTAATACAGTTTATATATCCGAGCGGCTGCAGGAGAGTCTGCGACCTATATCGCACTGCGCTCTCTCGACGATCATTGCACCTATGGGCTACGGCAAGACCACCGCGGCAGACTGGTATCTCGAAAAAAAAAAAAGAAGAGGACGGAGCGACGGTCATTCGCATAAGCGTTTACTCGGATAACCTCGCCGTATTCTGGCGAAGCGTGCAGGAGGCGTTTTTCATGCCGGAATAGATCTGCTGCGTGATTACCCCCTGCCCTGTGGATGCCGTCGGCGGCAGCATGCTTATCGACGATCTCTGCCATGTGCTCGGCAGCGAGCGCGAGTGCTGCATATTCATCGACGATTTTCATCTGCTTACCGACAGTCGCGCCGCCCATTTCATCTGCCGACTCGCGCAGCGGCTGTCGCAGAACGTACATATCATAATAGCGAGCCGCGACCGATTTCTCCCAGCCGCAGAGACCGTACGTCTCGGCAGCAGGCTCTATCAGATAGGAGTCGAGCAGCTGCGGCTGAACTACACCGAGCTTGCTGTCTATGCCCGCCGTTGCGGAACGCCGCTGACCGACACGCAGACAGAGGAGCTGCTGTATTTCAGCGAGGGCTGGTTCTCGGCTGTCTATCTTAATCTAAAAAACACTCTCCGAGCAAGGCGCGCTGCCCGACCGCAGCTCGGATATCTATGCGCTCTTTACCGCTGCAATGCTCGATCCGCTCCACGAGGAAACACGCGAATTTCTCGCCGTAATGGGACTTACAGACGAGTTTACCGTCGAAATGGCACGCACGGTCTCCGGACGCGCCGATGCGGAAACTCTTCTCACCTCGCTGACAGAGCAAAACGCATTTGTAACCAAGCTGCCCGACGGTAAGAACTTCCGTTTTCATCATATGATGAAGGAGTGCGCAGAACGCACCTTTTCACCCTGCCCGCCGAGCGGCAGGCGGAATATCTCGATCGGCTCGGCGAATGGTATGAAAACGCACAGGCTGTATGTCCATGCACTGAATGCCTACCGCAGATGCGGAAATTATGACGCGCTGCTGCGCACTGTCGGTGAGGATGCCGGAATTCTGCTCACCTCATTACAGCCCGATAAGATGCTCGATATCATAGACAGTTGTCCACATGATGAGCTGACAGCACATCCGACAGCACTGCTCGTTCTGATGAGATGCATGTTCAATCTCGGCAGGATACCGAAAATGCTCGAGCTTAGAGGTCTGTTGACCTCAGCCGCAGATGTACCGGGACTCCCGCAGCAGACACGTGACAATATACTCGGCGAATGCGACCTTATCATGAGCTTTCTCAAGTTATAACGACATTGCTGCGATGAGCGACCTGCATCGCAGCGCAAGCAGATTGATGTCCCGACCCGCCGTGAGTATCAGCAACAGCGGCGGATGGACATTCGGCTCGCCCTCGGTGCTCATGATGTTTCACCGCGCGCCGGGAGGACTGCAGGATGAGCTGGCAGCTATGGACGAGTGCATGCCGCACTATTATAAGATAACAAACGATCACGGCAGAGGTGCCGAGCTGATAATGCGTGCGGAAGCAGAGTTTATGCACGGGCATCTCGCCGATGCACAGATAGCCCTCGAGCGGGCATATACACAAACCGAGGAGAGCGGTCAGATGAATATGACCCTCTGCTGCGATTTTTCTCGCCATGCGCATCGCGCAGCTAACCGATCACGCCCCGCATCGCAGCGAGAGCGATCGCCGCGAACAGCTGCTCACGCATCACAATTCCGCATGGATAAACATCCTGAATGCAGCCTGCGCATACCGCAGCGCACTCTCCGGCGATACGGACAGTATCCCCGAGGTATTCGCCTCACATATGCTCGGCTCGGTCTCCATACTCGCGCCGGGCAGACCGATGCATGATATGATAGAAAATCAGGTATATCTCGTGCAGGGGAGAATATGCAAAGATCATCGGGCGCAGCGAGCAGCAGCTATCCGTATGCGGTCGACTGCATTACGGACTTGTCTCTGCACCTCCTTATTCAGACAGCTGCGGCAAATGAGCGGCTCGGCAGATTTGATGAGGCTTGCAGGCTTATCGGGCTTGCTGCTGCCGAGGCGATGCCGGACGGACTGATAATGCCGTTTGTCGAGAACTACACATATATCGGCGGACTGCTTCGGGATGCCGTCATCGGCTATGCGGAACCCCTAAACGAAAGCGCAAACCATCCCGACAAGAGTGCCGTGCGTCCGTCGATCACGCACGAATGCACTTGCTCGTTAAGCAGAGCGGCAGATTTTCTGCGTGAGGTCGAGCGGCTCGGCACAGAATATGTCGTGATCGACGGAAACGATATCGGATAAGCTATGCCGAGCCTGCGGAATTCGCGGCGCTGACAGAGCGCGAGCGCGAGGTGGCGCGGCTGATGGTGCAGCGTCTCGGGAACAGCGAGATCGCGGAACGGCTATACCTCTCGGTCGGAAGCGTAAAGCAATACACAAGCGGAATATATTCAAAGCTGCAGATAGACGGCGACACGCGGACAAAGCGCAGCAGGCTGATAAAGCTTGTCGGAAAGCAAGACACGGACAAATGACCGATGCCCCGCCGCAGCATAAAAACTAACCAAAGGTTAATGGTCAAAAGAAAGAATTCACCGTACAATACAGATACGGTGAATTTTTTATTTTCGACCCTAACAAAAGCTCGTGGCGAAGCATGTCGGACTATCGTGCCGTCGGTGCAGACGCTGCAGTCGGAGGTGATGCACTACTTGAACCGAAAATACATCTCGGCGGCTGTGCCGCTCGAGGACTATGTTCTTCAGGTCGATTTTGTATCAGGCAGCCGCCTGCTGCTCGATATGAAGCCCTATCTCGATCGGCTGCGGTTTAAGCCGCTCGCCGACCCCGCCGTATGGCAAAGCGCCGAAACGAACGGTATATTCGTCCGCTTCGGCAGCGTTGAGCTCAGCCATGACGAGCTGCTGTCCATGGCGGAACGGGATATGTGACCACTCAGTCCTGCAATCGGCAAAGCGCGCATATCGCACGGCATATGCCGAGCAAAGCACCGATACGCAGCCGGGTACAAACGGAGCTGTATAATTCAGACGAAAGGACGCTTTCACAGACGAAAGCCACAGAGAGTAATGAAAAAAATATTCATAGCAGCGCTTCTTACCTGCATTCCATTAGCGCTTGCCTCTTGCGGCGAGCAGAACGACGATATACCGGTCCCGCCGGAAACAACGGACGACGGCGGAATATATGACGAATACATGACCGCAGACGACCTGGTCGGAGACTGGAGCAGCTGGGACGGCGACAACGGCAGTCAAGATCGTATTCGACTTTGTAAACAGCGAATACACATATCGCACATGGTACGGCAGGATCGGCACCGGAGCCCTCTGCGGCAGCCTTGAAACCGAATCTGCCGTACAGCTCGAGTTTGACGATTTTCTCTATGACCTTGTGCGTACCGAGGACGGATTTACTCTGCATCAGAACGGTCAATCGGAAGCGGAGGATCTGGACGGTCTGTTCTTTAAGAAGAGCGACGATATAATGCCGGATATTCCGCTGAGCACACTCGATGGACTGTGGCAGAACGCTCTCGGCGAGACGCTCGTTATCGACACCGGACGTATGGAGTACATAGCTGCGTCACGCAGCGGACTGTCGAGCGGCACAATATATGATAAGCACGACGGCAGAGGTCCGTATCTTTTTTAAACGGCTTTGCCTATCCGCGAATCAGCTATGACGGCAGCAGCCTTGAGCTGTTCTTCACACCGAGCGAGACACAGACACCTGACGGCAGCTTTTCCGGCGTATTTCTATACCGACGCGGATGCCGGTCTGTATTCCGATATCGAAAAGGCGGAGTTTACCGATATCGCCGGCAGACTGTGGTACTATGACGGCGTAAATTATTTTGCCGTTCCCGACGACTACACGCTCAATGCAGACGGCTACGCCTACGATGAGAACGGAAACATTTTCGCTGCCGGATGGATCGGAGATGTTTACGATCCCGCCGAGGATTACGGCGACGGCTGGGCTGACATCTGGGACTGACACGCGCCTCCGCTGAATACCGAAAAATATGTATACGCGGGAGACATAATACGTCCGTCTGCCGCAGAAAGGAGCTATTATGACCGTAACCGCAGCAGCTATACTTCTGCTGTTATCGATAATCGGCATCGTACTGTCGGCTGTTTTCATGAAACAAAAAAAGACCCTCTGCATTGCGGTAATGATCATCTGCATCATACTTACCGTTGTATTCGCGGGTTATATAGGGCTCACGATTTTACTTGTCGACGCAGTTCAAAATATGCCGCCCTCGATGTAATCAATCAAAATGCATACTTCTATATTTCGACACTGCACATAAATGGGGATATTAAAAATACCGGATAAAGAAATAAATAAGAATTTATTCCGTCAGAACATTTTTACACATTCCCACAGCGGCAGGGGCTGCTAAAGCTCGTGCTTTGGCAGCCCATGCCGCTGTGTTACGTTTGATATATTATTAAATTCGTATGCCGAATCAAAATCAGCTTCCGGCAGGACATGCCGTATCAAAAATTACTGTTTATGCCCTCGATGCGGTAAAGAATGCGAGGGCATCAGATATCGAGCGGCTTTTTATTCAGTCTCTCGCCGACCGCTCCGCCCGGATGAATAACGGCAAACTGCTCGGCGCGATAGCCGGTCTCCTCGATAAGCGCCGCCTGAAGCGCATGGAATATCATGCACAGCGCGGTCGTTGAAGTCGTTCCCTGCGCATTATATTTGTCGGTCTCACGGTTTACGTGCTGATTTCGCGCAGTACAACGTCCGCACCGAGCGCGAGCGGTGACTCGGAGATTTTCGGTCACGGTAATGACCGAAATGCCCTTCTGCTTACATATATCGAGTATCGGCAGCAGCTCCTTTGTCTTTCCTCCGCGCGAGGCGAAAAACCATAACGTCCCCCGGCTGAAGAAATCCGGTAGCTCCGTGCACCGCCTCGGCAGGAGATATGAAGCGCGACGGACGCTCTATACAGCACAAAAGGCAAAAGAAAAATGCTGACAGATTATTCCCCGAATGGCCGCAGCCGCAGGTACCTATTCTCGGCGCGGCGGCAAGCAGCGCAACAGCACGCGAATATGCATCGTCGTCGATATATTCCTGCATCTCGCGCAGGCATTCCTCTTCTATTTTATATGCGTCATGGATCGCACGGACAGCTTCCTCTCTCATCGTCACACAACCACCTCCGCCGCAGCAGAGGTGTCCTTTCATAAAAAATCGAACGGCTGTGCAGTGCTGAGTTCACGATAGGGCGCTTAGATGCCGTCCATGTCAAGATTATACTACTTTGATGTTTAAAAAGCAACCTAATTATCTCAAAAGTGATTGATTTTTCACATAGATTATGTTATAATGCCGTCGTAATATCATTGCGACATATATACAGTCGCATATAATATGATTTCTCAGGAGGAAATTATGGAATTCAAGGTGTTTCAGAAGGAGCTTGAGCTCCAGTCAAGAGGATGGATACCCACCTTTCACGATGTAACAAGCGAGATCATTCACATTGTCGAGGCTTCCGGCGTAAAGAACGGAACCGTTACCATCGCCTCGCACCACACCACCTGCTCGGTAATGGTGCAGGAGTGCTCGCACGATATCGACAGCTTCGAGCTTGAATATCTCCAGCACGATCTGCTCGACATCATGCGCAAGATGATCCCCGACTTTGCCGAGGAGCATCAGTACCGTCACCCCGGACCTATTCATACACAGTTCGGCAGATACGTAAACGAGCCCGGCGAGACTACACGAGCATGAATACGGACGGTCATCTTCGCTCTGTATTTTTCGGCAGAAGTGAGGCTATGACTATCAAGGACGGCGTTCTCGACGGAGGCGAATTTGCACATGTGTACTTCGTTGACTGGGATCATGTCCGCGCGCGTCACAGACAGCTCAATGTTACCGTAATGGGAACGACCGAGGATGTCGGCGACCGCAAGTGGAACGGCGGCGAGACCATAAATACACTGCACAAGTTCACCGACGAGGAAAAGGCTGACGACGTTCATTATACCCTCCAGTGGAAGAGATAAATCCGGTATACCGACTTCTTTGAATTTCTCCTTATATAATTGCGTGCACGGCGCACAGCGGAAATACCCGCTCTACCCCGTCACGCCGAAAGCAGGTCCGTGAGCTGTCGCGGACCTGCTTTTTTCTGCATCGCGAACGATGGCTGCTTGCGCTGTTTTGCGCAAGCAAATATCATCATGACCACGCACAAAACTAACCAGCCTACCGCGCGCCTCACCGTCAACATGTTTTCATGCACGAAAAAGCGAGCTGTTAAAAAAACTCGTTCTTAACAGCTCGCTTTGATTATTCCATTCCTTCGTTTCGGATAAAATTAGCCTTCCCGAGTGCTTTTTCGGTCTGCGCTTTTTTAGCCTTCCCGAAATGGGGAGAGATAAAAAAGATGCAGAAGCGCCGAAAACCGCCTCGTCGCCGTACAAGCGTACGGCAGAGACGGTTTTCGGCGGTAGAAAAAGCGAAAACATATTTTATCTTTTGAAGGAATCCGCGAGGATTCCGACATCATTCAGTAAATCAGATTACACTAAAGCCGTCACCAAATGACTTGTTTTCGCTTTTTCGGTCTGCGCTTTTTTAGCCGACCCGAAAAGGGAGAGATAAAATCGTTTGGAGTGTTCGATTTCGTCGCGCAAGGCGTACTATCGTACGTCGTGCGGCGAAATCGGGCGCAGAAAAAGCGAAAACATTAAACTTTAAGCAGGAATCCGTCAGGATTCCGACTCCTTTCTCGCCATATGGGACATATGAAAGAATGATAAGCTCAGCTTGTTTTCGCTTTTTCGTTCCGGACGATTTTAGCCGACCGGGATTACATCAGGCTGCGATAAAGCTCCTTAATATCCTCAACGGATGTGTCGCGCGGGTTTCCGGGACGGCATGCATCAGCATATGCAGACTCTGCAAGTGCCTGAATGTCCTCTTCCTTAACAACACCCTTAAGAGTAGAAACGATTCCTACATCCTCGGAGAGCTGACGTACAGCGTCGACTGCTGCCTTGCGGTACTCCTCCTGAGTCATCTTGTCGACACCCTCAACACCCATTGCGATAGCGATGTCGCGATATCTTTGTGCCGGTGTAATCAGCGTTGTAAGCCATAACGGTAGGAAGCAGAACTGCGCAAGCCTTGCCGTGCGGCATATCGTAGTATGCGGAAAGGGTGTGAGCCATAGAGTGGTCAACGCCGAGTCCGACATTCGAGAAGCCCATGCCTGCTACGTACTGACCGAGAGCCATGCCCTCTCTTCCCTCGGGCGTGTTCTTAACAGCGCCGCGAAGCGAAAGCGCGAGCGATAATCTCGATAGCCTTGATGTGGAACATATCGGAGAGCTCCCATGCACCCTTGGTGATGTAACCCTCGATAGCGTGAGTAAGTGCATCCATACCGGTAGCAGCGGTAAGACCTGCGGGCATAGTGCTCATCATCTCGGGGTCAACGACTGCAACAACAGGGATATCGTGAGTATCAACGCAAACGAACTTGCGCTTCTTCTCTACATCGGTGATAACGTAGTTGATGGTAACCTCTGCTGCGGTTCCTGCGGTGGTAGGAACTGCGATGATCGGTACGCAGGGATTCTTGGTAGGAGCTACGCCCTCGAGCGAACGAATGTCGGAAAACTCGGGGTTAGCGATAACGATACCGATAGCCTTGGAGGTATCCATAGAGGAACCGCCGCCGATAGCAACGATGCACTCGGCGCCGGAAGCCTTGAACTCCTCAACACCGTGCTTTACGTTCTCAATGGTCGGGTTGGGCTTGATATCGGAATAAAGAGTATATTCAATGCCGGCAGCCTCAAGGAGGTCAGTTACCTTCTTGGATACGCCGAACTTGACGAGATCGGGGTCGGACGCGACAAATGCTTTCTTAAAGCCGCGATTCTTGATCTCCTCAGGTACAGCCTTGATGGCGCCTGCGCCATGGTAAGACGTTTCGTTGAGCGTAAACTTTTACATTTTATACACCAAACCTTTCTTTTTTTGCTCTGTTCCTTTTTCGGAATCAGAACACCTTGCCTGCAGCTCGGAAGATGTCAGCTTTGCCTACTCCTTCCGCAAAGTGCAATTATATTATAGCCAACATGTCGCAAAATGTCTTTAACATATTATTAATAGACAGTGACTAAACATTTAATAAGTTAGCGAATACACACCATCACTGTCCCGTGTAAACTTTATTTGTAAAAAGTGCGATTTGACTTTACAAAGCCTGCCTTTTATGGTATAATAGTTTTATATCAATATCTGCCCGTAGCTCAGCTGGATAGAGTACCGGATTCCGATTCCGATGGTCGCAGGTTCGAATCCTGTCGGGCAGGCCAGACCTGTGCGACGAAAAAGCACAAAAGCCGAAAGTCCTTGATTTATCAGGGGCTTTTGCTTTTTCGGGGCAAATTTTAAAAATGTAATTTCAGGGCACAAAAAGCAATAAATCCTCGACTGCCGGGACTTGAACCGGTGTTGGTTTGTCAATGATATGTTACACTAAGACTCAAGAAATTATCAAGAGTAGCCTTAGGAGATATTCAGTTAAGCGGGCGCATAGGAAAGTTATTGTATTTGCGAAGATGGACGGCAAGCTGAGCTTTGAAGTCATTGAAGGAGCAAAAAGAATGAGTTGCGTAAAAGTACTCATTATCCTTGACTGTAACACATTTGACTCTCAATTGCTATTCTTTTTTCTTGCTATTGCTATAACGCTTTTTTTATTGTAATTCTACAATGCTTATCGAGGAGAAATTGAACAATTCTCTTGACTAAATCAAGTATATATTATATAATAATATCAACAAATAATTATATTCTATAAAAATATTAAATATTGATTTGCATAATTGATTTGCATAGAATTTAAGTGTGATAAATATTTACAAAGATTAATTATACTCAGGCACAATGGATTTATAAAGGTTATTACCGGAATACGCAAAAGCGGATAATCTTATTTACTCTACACCTATTTAATATCTAAAACGAATTATAACCGAAGTTCTTTTAGTCATCATACATGAACTTCGGTTATAGTTCTAAATAAATGCCAACAGTTAACACAAGAATAATCCAAATTTCGGAGCGTATATAGAAAAAATAATTCTCATGTTTTTTGTTCTATATTAAAACTATATTCAAACGAGAAAAATTGATTTTCGTTAATGTCGGAATATCGGTTTTGATAAATATATTCAGCTCGTACATTAAATATATTTTTTCCTCAAATACCTTCTCGACTTTCTTGAGGCGGGCAAATATACGCAGTCGATTCTTTGGACACTTGGCTGTTTGGTAGTAATGAGTCTGACATCAAATATATCAAGCCTATTGAATATGGCTGTCTCAAATGCGTATTACCGTATAAATGCCCATCTTCGTTCTCAGATTTTGAATATCAGCACTTCGGTAAGATTTGAGGAGGTCGAAAATCCGGATACGCTCAATAATTTCGAGCTTGCGCAGAAATGCGTCAATCAGAACATTCTTTCAAACTACACGCAGGTACTCATAAACATAGTATCTTCATTTTTTGTAATAGCGGGAACCATATATATAACATTCGATATCAAATGGTGGATGTCGCTTTTGGCTCTCGGCATAACGGCTGTCAATACCGCATGCAATGTTTTTATATCAAAAACGAAATAGAGCGCTTCCATGAGGAGACCGCGGTAAGTAAACAGCTGGAATACAGCAGATTTTGGCTAACCGACGTCAGCCGCGCAAAAGAGGTACGTACCTACACGCTTCAAAGATATATTGTCGGCAAGCTTCGTGAATATAACGATAAACTGTTTACATCACTTCACAAATTCACGAAAAAAACGAAAGAAGACTTATCTTGTCATTGAAATAGCAAACGCCGTCCAGTTGTTCGCCGTGTATGCATTCTGTGCATATCAAATGATATCGGAGGGGATCAGTGCGGGAGATTTCATGCTGTATTCGTCGGCGGTGTTTACCTTCGGCGGAGCGCTCGGCGGCGTTACGAACAGTATTGTCAGTTTGTTTAAAACAAGTAATCTTATGACGACGTTGATCGGTGTATTGAATTTAAAGAAGAATCTCGAAAAGAAGAAACTGTTTGGCGAAGAACTCAAAACCATCGAATTCAGAAATGTTTATTTTTCATACAACGGAAGCGACGAATATGTACTTGAGGATATATCCTTCACCGTAAATTCAAATGAAAAGTTCTCTGTCATCGGCGAAAACGGCGCAGGAAAAAGTACGCTTGTCAAATTGCTTCTCGGAATGTACAGTCCGACAAAGGGCGATATATATATCAACGGAAAGCCAATGGATACAGAGCTTTTTGACTACACGACCCTGTTCAGCGCTGTCTTTCAGGACTATAAGATATTCAGCTTCACCGTTGAAGACAAAATCAAAATGAGCGACAAGAAGCTACGTAAGGATGAAGAAGAAAAAAAGATTCGTGCCTTGCTCGACGCTATGGGACTGCAGAATATGAGTACCGACTCATTCGTAACGCAGACATTCTCCGACGACGGGATAAACTATTCGGGAGGAGAGCTGCAAAAGCTCGCAATAATTCGCGCGCTTTACAAGGATGCACCGGTAATGGTCCTTGACGAACCTACATCTGCGCTCTCTCCGCAGAGCGAATATGAGATATACCGTAGCTTCAACACGCTTACACGCGACAAGACTGTTTTATTCATTTCTCATCGGCTGTCAAAGCTGTCGAATATGCGATAAAATTCTTCTGCTGCACGGCGGCAGACTCGAGGCCATAGGCTCTCACGATGAACTTTTCGGCTCGAACGCACTGTATACGGAAATGTTCTCTGCTCAGGCAGGGCTTTTCGGCTGATCTTAACGTAAAAGGAGGGGTGAACCGTGACATTGACAGATAAAATCAAAAAGGGTTTCACAGTCTCGTTTGAAGTGTCCGCAATGTTCATACGAAACTGCAAAAAGCTCCTGTTTCTCGATGTTTTTATCGGGATAAGTCAGGAGCTCAGACAGCTTATAATAACCGTTCTGCCGTCGGTTGTGATCTGGCTTTGCGCGGGATATAAGTATTCCGCAGTTACTCTCGTTATTGCAACGATGGTCGGAGTAATTGCCGTTTCTCGGGATACTTATCGAAAACGGCAGATGCGACCTATCGGACAAATCATTGCATGCGACAAATACTCTGTACTATTATCTGAACGGCAAAAATGCCCGCCTTGGATTTAAAGGACATCGAAGACGGTACAATGACCGATCAGTATTATAAGGCATTTGATAACATTTATAATTTCAGCGATGTCCATTACAGCATTTTCTGCGTACTTATCGGTAACTTAGTTTCATTTGCTATAATGAGCGCTTTCATTATTTCGGTCGATATCAGATTGTACCCGATAGTGCTTGCACAAAAACATCATTGTTTTGATAATCAGAGCAAAAAGAAGGATAAGATTGACCACGCATTTGAGGAGGAAATCTCAAAAACACAAAGAAGATCAAGTACCTCTCCGAGCTGTTCTATGATTTTGAAGCCGGACGTGATATCAGAATCTATAACGGAAACGGCATGATAAGTAACAGATACATTGATGAGATACTCTATGCAAGAAAAAATAGAGATAAAAAAGCAGCGCAAGGATTTTTCTTATAGATCTTATTATCGGCATATGCAATCTCGGAGAACTGTTTCTTATATATCTTTTGGCAATCAATAAATACGCCGCCGGCGGACTCATGCTTGTGAACTTTATACTGTATGTAAACGCCTCCAATCAGATAGCTTCATCTATTTCAGAAATCGTTTGACCTTCAGCGTTCTTTTTACACCGCGTCGATATATTATGAAGACTTCAACAAGTACATGAAGCTCGAAGAGACGATACGTAATGAAGGCAGCACACCCCCTGCCTTCCGGAAATTCCGTGCCGTTCATAGAGTTTAGAAATGTCTCTTTCAAATATCCGCATCAGGATGTCTTTTCACTGGAAAATTTCTCATGTAAGATAGAGTATGGCGATCATATCTCCGTAGTCGGTGACAACGGCGCAGGAAAATCGACCTTTGTAAAGCTGCTTCTCAGACTTTATGAGCCTACGGAAGGTGCTATCTATTACAATGGAAAGAATATCAGAGAATACGATTTTGACTCCTATCAGGCTGTATTTGCTCCCGTATTTCAAGATTATGTTCTGAATGCTTTTTCGATTCGCGAGAATTTTGATTTTCGATTATGACGAAAGAAATGATCTGATAAAACCCTCGCTTGAAAAAACGGGAATGTACGAAAAGATAAGCGATATCGGTCTTGACAGACCGTACAGCAAAAAGTTTTTCGAGAACGGCGTTGAGCTTTCGGGCGGGGAGCAGCAGCGTCTGGTTATCTCACGCGCATACTGCAAGAACTCAAAGGTGCTCATCCTGACGAGCCGACCTCCGCAATCGACCCGCTTTCGGAACGCAGACTGTTTGAGGATATCCTCGGCATTCTCGGAGAAAAGACAAGCATAATGATATCACACAGAATGTCCTGCTCGAAATTTGCAAACAGAATATTCGTGATGGAGCACGGAAAACTTGTCGAGCAAGGCACACATAGTGAGCTTATGGAGTTAAATGGGCTGTATGCGACAATGTATCGTCGGCAGGCGCAGTATTATCTGTAAAAGCATGATTTCTTCTATTACGAGGCACATTTCTGACCTGCGCCGCTCTATGATCATATCAAACGGCTTCCGTATGACTGCGAGACGTTTTTTTCGCCGTACGGTTAAAACATCTCAACGTAGCGCAAATTGACCGTTTATTTTTCAAGCAAAAGCTGTTATAACAAATATAATCAGTCGCACTCCACCCCGTCGATGTACTGTGGGAGGTCAGATTCGAAGTGCGAACGAACAACTTTTTCCCGCTCAGCTGTCCGGCAGTGAACAGATGCGTTTCGTGATCGCCTGCGCGGACGCAAAGCAATAAGCGGCAGGAAGCGACTCCGAGCGCGGAATAACGATGTAAACAATCCGATTTCCCGGCGCTCTCGCATAATATTTTCACAGAAAAAATCCCCCTCGCACAAGGGACGGTCGGGACGAAAGCCTCGACCTCCCGCAGCGGGGGGGATTTTTATTTGAATTATTACGACAGACATTAAATTACGCAAGGCGCGTGCGAAAATCATCATAGCTTTTCACTCCGCGCAGCGCTTGTCACTTTTTATCGCCGAGCTTGAGTACGGAAATAGCATCCGCAATGGTCTTTTCAAGGCCCTCTCTGCCGTATTTGTCGACCTCAGCCTTATTCTTTTCTCCGTGAGTAAGGCATCCGGCTCCGCCGATACAGCCGCCGACGCACGCCATACCCTCGATAAAGTTGGCATCGAGCAGATTCTTCGACTTCTTGAGCAGAGCGACCTTGCACTGCTCGATACCGTCGCAGGCACACGCCTTAAGCTCAAAATCGGTATCGCCGTGCTCGCGCAGGCCCTCTGCGACAGCATCCGACAGACCGCCGCTGCGGGCAAAAATTCTGCCGTAGTAGGAGGCATTATCAAGAACACCATCCTCGAGCGAGGTGATGTCGATATCCTTGGAATCGAACAGAGCCTGAAGCTCCTCAAAGGTCATAGCTACATCTACGTACTCGCGGACGGAGTCCTTCTGAACCTCACCCTTCTTAGCGGTGCACGGTCCGATAAATACGGTCTTGCAGCCCGGCTCGGTCTCCTTGAGATACTTGGCAAGCGTAGCCATAGGCGAAAGGTTATGCGACACATACTGAACCATATCCGGGAAGCTCTTCTCGATATAGCTTACGAACGCAGGGCAGCAGGAGCTGGTCAGGAAGCCCTTTTCGACGAGCTCGCGGCTCTCCGCATCTGCGACCATATCCGCGCCGAGCGCCGCCTCGATAACGGTATGGAAGCCGAGCGCCTTGAGTCCGGTGATGACCTGTCCGAGCTTGGCATACGAGAACTGGCTCGAGATAGAGGGTGCGACAAGCGCATAGACCTTGTACTTTTCGTTGTTCTCACTCTTCTTGATAAGATCAATGGCATCAAGAATGAACGACTTGTCCATGATAGCACCGAACGGGCACTGATATACGCACGCACCGCAGGAGATGCACTTCTCGTTGTCGATGGATGCAGCCTTATCCTCGTTCATATGTATAGCCTTGATCTTGCAGGCATTCTCGCAGGGACGCTTACGGCTGATGATATGCGGTATAGGGGCAGACCTTTGCACAAGCACCGCACTCCTTGCACTTACTCTTGTCGATGTGAGCGACATGATGCTCGTCCGACGTGATGGCGCCGAAGCGGCAGGCATCCTCGCAGCGGCGTGCAAGACAGCCGCGGCATGCATTGGTGACCTCATATCCGCCCATCGGGCACTCGTCGCAGGCGCTCTCGATGACCTCGATGATGTTGGGGTTATCCTTGTTTCCGCCCATAGCGAGCTTTACTCTCTCTCCGAGAATGGCCCTCTCCTTATAGACGCAGCAGCGCATTGTGGGAGTGTTTCCGGGCACGATCATTTTCGGAATGTCCATGACGTTCTCCATCAGGCGATCATTCCAAGCGAGACGCGCGACCTCGCGGAGGACCTTGTATTTCAGATGCTGTACCTTTGTGTCAAACTTATATGATTTCTGCATTTCTGTTGCCATAGCTTCGCTCTGCGATAGCTTTCCTTTCAGTGGTTCTTATATATCCGCAACGCTGCACGCCGCTGATGCAGTGTTTGTTCCTTTTGTCCGGTCACGCCGCAGCGCGCCGGATCATGAAAACCGCAGCACTAACGCAATATGCGGGAGAGATCAAAAATAGCTGACCTTTATCCGCTTGCCCATCTGTCTCAGACACTCCGAGAGCTCCTTGACGAGGTTCATTTTTATATTAAAGTTGATCGGGAGATCGGGATTCTGATGCGCGGGGTTGACCGCTCTGCCGACATAAAAATTAATGTCGGTAGCCTCCTCAAACAGCAGGCGGCAGATGAGCGATGCTCCGTCCCGACGATAGCCCCACTCCGAATAAAGCTCGTTTCCCGCGAGCGCGTCGCGGGCATACTCAATGACCTTGTTCACGGTGATAACTCCCTCCGTAACGAGGTCAACGCCCTCTATCTCCGCGGTCGGGGGAATATCCCCGCTCTCGAAATTCAAGCTCGGTACGAGCGGCTTTCCGAGATATGCCGCTGCGATGGATGCGGTGGTTCCGCCGCATACGATGTGCTTTCCCTCCTTGGAGAAGAAGAGCGACATCATCCTTTCGCAATCGTCACGGTTGCGCGGAGGACCGAAAAGTATGTTCATCGGCTCCCGTCGTCGTATCTTGACCACACATGCGGTGGCATCGTCTCCCGGCTTATGCCGATACTGCTTGTCGCACTCGTCCACAAGCATGGTTGCGAGCGTCTTGGCGGTATACCCTGCCGCAAAGATAGTCCGCATAAAATCCGCGATATCCTCCCACTTCCAGCCGAAGTTGAAGGCTATTCCGATACCGGCATGCGGACATCCGTCGCTCATGGCGACTAAGCAGTCGCCCTCCTGGAGCTTTATCACCGATTTCAGCACCTTTTTTCCGTCGATATTAAGCTCCTGCTTCGGATAATCGTATACCGAATCGCCGCGAATGAAAAAATAACATTCGGATTATCGTACTGTATTATCTCCACCGTCTCATTCTCGATAAGATGAATGATAGTAAAGGTGGAATACGCAACGCCGCGCACCGAACAGATGGGAAGCGTTGCCGCAATGGTCGAGACGCAGTCCTCGAGCTTCATATCCTCCGACATCATGGTGGAGATTATCTTCGAGGTCAGGGTCGAGAGAATGCTCGCCTTTACCCCGCTGCCGAGACCGTCCGCAAGCACGACGACCGTCGAATTATCACCCTGCTCCACTATGTCGACATGATCGCCGCACAGCTGCTCGCCGTCGTGATTTATACTCTTATAGCCTACTTCCGCACACAGATTATTCATCGCTGATAGACTCCTTCAGCTTAGTCAATGCGATCTTGGTCTCCGCAGCCGTTTCACCGAGCAGCGAGGCGATCTCCTGAACTATACGCATCTGCTTATCTACGACCTTGTCCGCTATCTCGACAGTCTGGCGGCTGATATCCTCTTTCTTCTGTCTCTGATTCTCCTCCTCGGTAACATCGCGGAGGATACAGAGTATCAGGTGATATTCGCGGTCGTAGACAACCGTTTTTTCGACGTATTTCTCATATTCGGCAAGATATTCACGCTTTCCGTGAACGCCGCGCAGCGTCTTGGCAGCCGACTGAAAATCGGAGGGATCGAGTACGCGGACAACGCTGTCTCCCGAGAATATCCGATGCAGAGCGAAGATTGAGTATCCTCTGTGCCGCACGGTTTATCTGCTGCACCTCGAGCTTTTCGTTCAGAACGATAAGCCCGTTCGGTGTATTGCGTGCGATGGTATCCGAAAAATTCTCAGCCTTATCTCTTTAGGTACGGCAGGCACATCGATATCTCGGCCTTACCGTGCAGGATGGCGATCGCCTTTTCGCGGCAGGTATTGTAGCCGCAGGAGCCGCAGTTCAGCTCGTCTGTCGGCTTTATCTTGCCCATCTGACGCAGCGTCTCGGTTATCTCGGTCTCGGTAGGGTCGGTCAGCCGCTGCGTGATTATCTCAAACTCCTTATGAAGTCCGGTGCTATCCGGCTGCTCGACTTCAAAATCCTCTTGTCCGGCATAGCGCGAGACGGCAGCATAGTCACGCACCGGCGCGCGGTGGAATTTTTCCATTACCGGGCCGCCGATACAGCTGCCGACGCAGGCGGACATTTCTATAAAGCATCCGCGCAGCGAGCCTCTCTCGATATCCCGCAGCGCCGCCATGACAATTTCTGTACCGTCTATCGCCATATAGGCATAATCCGGATTGTCGAGCGCCATGGTTTTCAGTATACCGCCGGTAGTCGGGAAGAAGCGCGCACGGCTGTGCACCTCCGAATCCATCCGCTGCTCCGGTGCTATTCCTCTCTCGCTCAAGCCATGCCGTCAGCTCATCAAAGGTCAGAACGGCATCGACCATACCCTCATAATGCTGTGCCTCATCCTTTTTCGCAACGCACGGTCCTACAAATACCGTCTTTGCATTCGGGATGCGCCGCTTGATATCAAGACAGTGCGCCTGCATGGGCGATACCACATCCGCAAGATACGGCAGCAGCTTCGGGAAAATGCTTCTGTATCAGCAGGTTGACCGAGTGGCAGCAGGAGGTAATGATAACATCCCTGCCCTCCTCACGAATCAGATGCTCGTATTCGCGCTTTACGATGGTCGCGCCGATCGCCGTCTCCTCAACATCGTAAAAGCCGAGCTTCTTGATCGCGTCGCGCATCGCCTCGATACCGACGCCGTCGTAGTTTGCGACAAATGACGGCGCAAGACTTACCACCACCGGCTCGCCGCTCTGTAACAAAAACCTTCACCTTCTCGGTCTCATCCACAATCTGCTTTGCGTCCTGAGGGCATACGACAAAGCACTGACCGCACATGATGCATTCGTTTCCGATTATAAATGCCTGATTTCCCCGAGAAGCGAATTGATTTGACGGGGCAATGGCGGATACACTTATAACAATTCTTGCAGTTTGATTTTTTGAGCGTAAGGCACTCCATCTGATATCAGTCCCTTTCGTTTAATATAGGTGTTAATATCTTATCTGTAAAAAATTCCTTGAAGCTCTCCGTTGTAATACCTGTATAAACATTGTCGTCGACCGTGACCGTAACACCGACGCGGTTGCACTTGCCGGCGCAGAAGCTGCCCGCAAGTGTGATGTCGCCCTCAAGCCCATGCTCGGTTATTGCCTTTTGAAACAGCTCTACGAGCTGCTCAGCGCCTCGAAGATGGCAGGGAGGAGCCGACACAGATCTGTACAATCATTATTCCTCATACATTCCTTTCATGTCATTAGCTGAAATGCGGCAATGCGTGATATCCTCACGCGCCGAGCTTTCCGAGCACATTTTCGATAAAAAATTCGTCCACCGTATCCGGTGAGACCGAAAAAAGCTCGCCGTCTGCAAGAACGCAGACCCCTCGGCGCACCGTCCGAGGCAGAATGTGCCGGACAGGTCAACCTTATCACCGACGCCGTGCTCGGCTACAAGCGCCTGAAGCCGCTCCACCACAAGTCTCGAACCCTTGATATGGCAGGAGGAGCCTATGCATACTACAACCTTCATTTTTGCCGTCCTGTTCCTTTCGTATTTTATATAACAGCTCCGCTGTCTTGACAGTATCATAGCCGATACTCAAAACGCGCCGAAGCGTCTCGCAGATATTATCAGACGCTCGGTGACGGCGCTCCGCCTCAATCGTATTCTGCCGAAATAAAGGGTCGCAGATACTCGCGCTCCGCCTCATTTGCCTGCGGCAGTCTTGCCGCCGCAACTATGGGGAGCCAACGCCTGACATAGCGCTGCTCGGCACCGCTGCGCTCACAGTAGAAATCGAGATAAAGCTCGGCACTCTCGTTGTCTCCGTCGCACCCTAACAAGAGAATAGGTTCGCGCCGCATCGGCTGCGCCGTTTCCCTGCGAGGCGTGCGACCAGTCGAGTATGTAATGCTCTCCGCTCTCGGTTATCATAACATTTGACGGACCGAGATCGCCGTGACACAGCTTACTGTGCTTCGGCATTGCGTCAAGCCGCGAATAGAGGTCATACCGCTCGGTGGCAGACAGCTCGCTCTCGATTATATGCCGTATCATCTTATCGCGCTGACGAACAAGCTCCGGACAGCGCTTTGCGTGTATTTCGAGCTGAATATCAACGAGCCGCGAGATATACTCTCCGCGCCGCTGCGGCTGCTCCGCCATAAGCGCTCCGAGCGTTTTTCCCTTGATATATTCGGTGACGATAGTCCACCTCCCGTCGGTCAAGGTGACCTCTCTGACCGACGGTACCGGGAGTCCGGTCTCCTCGACACGCGCCTGATTCAGTGCCTCGCTGAGCACCTCAGATTCCTTAAAGCTGCCGTCAAAAACCTTGAGCACCTTATCGCCGTCGCGAAAAACCGTCTTATTATTACGCAGCGCTATTATACGGTCATGCCCCATGCCGTTGTCCTTTCATCATCGTACAGCCAAACCGCATATGCCGCGTGCGCTCACCGACGGACGATGCGCCGGTCGATATCCGCAGCTTGGCAGCATTCTGCCCGTTTTCAGCCGTCCTCATCATATTTTATTATTATAACAAAGGTAAGGTAAAATCGGAATTGCTATTTAATCATATTCGTATTGCCTTAACAGCAACGCACATACGCATGTGTGCCGTTCGACAATGCGCTTCGGATACCTTACATCACAGAGTCGCGAAACACCTTGCGCTTCGAGCGTACAAGCTCCTCGACAAACATATTGTCAAGGTCGGTGAGACGGTAGTCCTCGCGCCGTATAAGCACATCGCGGTAGCTTCTGCCGTTGTGGTCGCAAGCCCTCTCGACAAGCCCGTAACGGTCGAGCATATCCTGCGGGATATTCGATACCCACATATAGGTGTCGGGATTGTCGGACAGCAGCTCGAGCTGACTTGCACGCTCGAAAACGAATATCCGACAGCCGCCGTTTTCCGGCAGCTCGTCCTTCTTGACCTCAGAGAGCGGCAGCGACGGGACATACGGATCGGCGTGCGCTATCTCGATATAGCCTCCGAGGTCCGAGTACGATATCTCCGGCAGCCTATTCAGACGGCAGTGCTTATTCATAACAAGCACATAGCGAAACTCGGTGATAAGCTCATACGAAAGATGCTTTTCATCCATCATATCCTTATAATAGCTGTCGTAGCGGTCACTGTACCGCAGGATGCCGAGCTTGTAATCCTCGCGCAGCACATTCTTTATAGCGCAGGAAGCGTTGGTCTCCCTTATAGAAAACCTCGATATTCGCCGCGGGATCGAGCTTTTTTCGAGAACTCCGCAAAGGCGGAGGATATGTAGCTCGAGCGCGGAACGGATATGGAAAAATGCTGCTTTCCCGTCGGTCCGTTACGAAAGATATTTTCGATATCGTTTATCTGCTTCAATGCCTTTTTAGCATACATGACGAACAGCTCGCCGTCCGGTGTAAGCGTCATTCCCTTTACACTGCGCTCGAACAGAATAACGCCGAGACTGTTCTCGAGCTCCTTTACCGCGCGAGAGAGCGCAGGCGCACCGACTATCAGCTGCTGAGCAGCCTTGTTTATCGAATGCTTCTCGGCTACGACGAGTGCGTATTTCATATGAAGCAGATTCATTCGCGTTGTCTCCTTTTTTATCTCTGACTATATTATATCACATTTTCGCGAAATTTCAATTATTAATAAGCAATTCGCCGCCTTTGCGGCGATTTTTTATTGCATAAATTGCAGAAAAATGCTATAATGGGCTGAAAACAGCAATATGCGAGCCGATCGCACACGAAAAACGGCATTCGATCGGCGGTGCTAATTGCATTCTACGGGGACTCGATGCAGAAACACAGATCTTATACGGATACAACGCTTAATTCTGCCGAGGCAGAGCTGATGCCGAGCGGATACCGAGCCCGATGAGCAATCCCCCTCTCGGAATACCGAGCGGCGGAAGAAAAAACAGAATACGGAGGAAGTCCGAATGAATATTTTGGTGATAGACGGTCAGGGCGGTCAGCTCGGCGGAGGAATAATAAAAAGGCGCTGCGCGAACGCGGAGCCGCTGCGAAAATAACCGCCGTAGGAACAAATGCATCCGCCACCGCCGCAATGCTGCGAGCAGGTGCGGATGCCGCCGCCACCGGCGAAAACTCGGTGCGTGTTGCATGCCGGAGCGCCGATATAATCGTAGGTCCGGTAGGAATAGTTATCGCCGATTCACTGCTCGGCGAGGTCACTCCGGATATGGCGGTAGCGGTCGGTCAGGCGCGCGCCGTGCGTATACTTATTCCGATCAATCGCTGCGATAATATAGTTGCGGGCGTGGCTGATGTGGGTATGAGCTCACTTATCGACGACGCGGTTCAGAAGATAGCGGCGCTCGCCGCGAAATGACGGGTTTTCGATAGAAAGCTGCCGATGAAAGCTGCCGATGATAAAATTCACGACCGACTTGATTTTTGCTTGACACAAGCGATTCGTCATGATATAATTCTTATGTAAAAGCGGTGCAGTATGTACCGCAGGCGCACGCACACGAAGTGCCGCGCGGGAGCAGAGGTTTCCAAATCATTTAAATATACGGGTAAGTATCGTCGCGGAGGTGTGGCTTCGGTTGTTGCTCGCACTCCGACGCATTCCTTTTGGCATGTGTGCCGATCTGCCCGAAAAATCAAAATTTTAATAATGCCGAATTTACACCGGGAAGGTGCCGATATCCCCCGAAAGGATATGGTATCCTCCCGTTTTTTTCGGCGAAAGGGAAAGACATGAACAACACAAGAAATCAAAAGCTGCTTACTCTCGTTCTTGCCGCGATGTTTTTTCGCACTCGGCTACTTGTTGCCGTACGCAACGGGTCAGATAAAGGAGATAGGCAAGATGCTATGTCCCATGCACCTGCCCGTGCTGCTCTGCGGCTTTGTCTGCGGTCCCGTATGGGGACTCGCCGTCGGCGCAGTGTTGCCGCTGCTCCGTTCGCTAACGACCAGTATGCCCCCGCTCTTTCCCAGCGCGCTCTGCATGGCATTTGAGCTTGCCGCATACGGTCTGCTTGCCGGCATCTTCCGCCGCGCGCTGCCGAAAAAGAAAGGCTTCATTTATGTATCACTCGTCGCGAGCATGCTCCTCGGCAGACTTGTATGGGGACTGGCGATGTTTATATTCACCGGTATTGCCGGAACAGAGTTTTCGTTCGCCGCATTCATTGCAGGTGCGTTTACCGGATCTATTCCCGGCATAATCGCGCAGATCGTGCTCATTCCGCCGATCGTTATGATAGTCGAGCGTGTGTGGAATAATTCTTCCGCGACCGCTCCCGCGGTACAGTAATCTTCTTTTATATCCGCAAAGCAAATCGCCGCAGCACCGGGTCTGTCCGACCTATTGCTGCGGCATTTTTTCGTTCCTGTTGAATTCTGTTCGTTTCCGTTATTTAGTTATACCGCTCGCGCGATACAATGCCCGAGCTGTCATTCTGCTTCGGTCGCGGTCTGCACCTGCGCTTCTACGCCGTGTAAGTCAATGTTCAAGTTCTGCGTATGCATTTCTGCGCCGGGCATACCGACTGCCGGGTCTTGCAGATGCGCTTCTTCGCTCGGCATACCGGCGGTCGCAGCTTCCTTTTTCCGCGCGGCGCGCCTCCTTTACCGCATTCGCATATCTGCGCGGAGCATAGCCGTCTATGCCCGCCGACTGGAGCGAGCCGAATATGCGGTGCTTAAGTCCCTTGTACTTACGGTCTAACTGTGCGAGCAGTTGCTTCATCTCCTCGCGCTCGGTGTGCCCGTCTTCAGGGCAGGAGGACGGAACAACGGGAAGCTCATTGTGCGCAAGAAAATACCGTATATCCTTTTCCGGCGCATAGATGAGCGGACGGATAAGGGTGATCTTTTCCGGTCGAGATATGTAACCGGCGAAAACGAGCCGAGCCTTCCCTCGTGAAACAGGTTCAGCATAAAGGTCTCGACGGCATCATCGTAATGATGACCGAGTGCTATCTTGTTGCAGCCCGCCTCGATCGCGGCATCATGGAGTATCCCGCGCCGCATCTTGGCACAGAGAGAGCAGGGGTTCGACTCCTTTCGTGTCTCGAAAATTATCTTAGCGAGATGAGTCTTGACAAGTCGGAACGGTACTCCCCTGCTCTCGCAAAATTCACGAACAGGCGAAAAATCCATTGCCGGTCTGCCGATATCCTCAAAGCTCATATCGGCGGTGACTGCGACAAGCTCAAAAATGCTTCGGATAAAAAACAGAAAGATTGATAAGCGCACAGAGCAGCGCGATAGAGTCCTTACCTCCCGAGAGACCGACGGCAATACGGTCTCCCTCCTCTATCATTCCGTACTCGTCGACCGCACGGCGTGTGCAGCTGAGCAGCCGACGTATAACCGGAAAATCTACACGGTATACCGCGCGACCGTCAGGAGAAGGAACCGATTTTTTACACGCAGCGTCGTCATCGCACGCGCAGTTGACCGTATTCTCTTCCATCACATCATCTCCATCATATTTTTACGGCGGCGAAGCCATACTATTATTATAACAGCCGCAACAACCGCCACGGCAGCCGCAGCAGAGCATGCGATTATGGCAGGGCGGAAATCAAAGCTGACCGTTCCGTCCTCCTTTATCGCAATATCGGCACCGTATCTCAGATGCTCGGCAGCCTGAGCAATAAGCTCCGGTGAATCGGCTGCAAGAACAGCCGTGTCGGGCGAGCGCAGAGCGCGCATGCCGCCGGAGCTCTGCTCGATGACCTCGATATGCATCATGATCTCCGCGCCGTCAAGCTCGCCGTTTATCCGCAGCGGCACAAAGCCGCCGTCCGAGATAAGGGCAAGCGTTGAATCGTTGTAGATATAGGCAAGTCCCGAAATTTCCATGCCGCGGGTCGATGCTATTCCGCATCCTACGCCGGACTCGGTCTTGCCGTGTCCGACGGTTCCGCCGTAGAATTTAAAGCTGCTGTCATTATAAATACATGCGCCGAGCTCGGCAGTTCCCGAGGTCACAGCGCCGCCCCGCATATCCGCCGTCGCGTGATTATACAAGCCTCCGCCGAGCGTTTCCGCCGTACATGAGAACACCTTTCCGCCGCGAAGCACAAGAGTAGAGTTGTTGTATATTCCGCCGCCCTCGGTAGCCGTGCATTCGTTTACCGAGCCGCCGGTAATAATAACCTCTCCGTCGTTGTATATTCCGCCGCCGCGCTCCGCAGTGCAGCGATTTATTGTGCTACCGGAGAGAAAGGTCTGAAAATAGCTCGCAACATATACGCCGCTGCCGGAGCAGCCGGATATCTCTCCTCCGGAGAGCGTACACTCACCGCCTCCAACGTATATTCCGCCGCCGCGTGATGCACTGCACGGCTCGCCGTACTCGACGATGCTGCCCTCTTGTCATCGAGTGCCGAATGACGGCCGATACAGCCGCCGGCAAGCTCAAAGCTGCCGGAGCGCAGATAGACCGCGCCGCCCTCATCCGCCGAGCAATTGCCTATGATGCCGGAGAAAACCGTCGCCCCTGCCGAAATCTAAAAGTATTGCGCCGCCGCGCGTTGCGGAGCAGTCGAATATCTCTCCGCCGCGCAGCTCAAGCACACCGCCGAGAACCAAAAACAGCGCCGGCCTCACCTGCCTCGTATCCTTCAATGCGCACACCGTCCATGAGCACAAGCTTACCGCCTGAGACCTCAAAGGCTCTGCCGTCGCCCGTCCCCGCGAAGTGCAGAGACGGCTCGTCACCGGAATCGCCGTCTTTGCCGAGTGTAAGCGTACCTCCGGTAACGGCAATAGGCACTCCGCTTATCCTGACGCCGGCACCGAGAATACGAATATCGCCGCCTGTGATGCGAAGCTGACTCGAAAATGTAATATCCCGCAGCAGCATAACACTGCCGTCCTCTGTTTTCGTAGCCATCCCGTCGCCGAGTGATGAGATGAGCGACTCGGCATCGGTGACGTCAATATGCGCTGTCTCTGCGGTCTTTTCTGCGGCTTCTGCAGCCAAAGCCGCACCGCAGACAGCGGTACCGGAGGAATTGTCGCTCACCCTTGCAGCAGGGAGATGAGGATGAAGCACCGGCGGCAGCCGTTTCAGTCGGAGCAGCCTTCGCCGCCGACACCGCGGCAGTTGTTTCGGAAACCGCCGAGAGCGGTACCCCAAGTGAAAAAAAAAATGCGGCTGCGCAGACCGATATAAGAACGGTGCCGATACGTTGTCTGCCGATAGCGCGATTAAAAGAAGAATTCATATCTAACCTCACAAAAGCGAAGCCGGCAGCTCGCAAAAGCGCGCCGCCGGAGGTCAAGGCATATTTTTACTCAGCGTCCTCCGCCTTAACATCGACCGAGCGAACAGCGGTACGGAGAATACGGATCTTGGTGCAGTTATGAGTAGTCTCGATAACGACAGTCTCGTCCTTGATGCTGACGATCTTACCGATAATACCGCCGATGGTAGTCACCTCGTCGCCGACCTGAAGGCCGTTTCTCATTGCATTAGTTTCCTTCTCCTGCTTTTTCTGCGGGCGGATCATAAAGAAATAGAAAACTACGACAAGGACCAACAGCATTACGATAGAAATCCAGCTCTGACCCATACCTGTGCCGGTAGTAGCAGCGGCTGCTTCGTCAAGAAGATTATACATTTTAAGGTCTCCTTAAATCATTATTATATGCATTGTATTATACACTATACGCGCGGGCTTGTCAATGCGGAGGATATGCAACGGATGAAAATTAACATTTTGTACCTACATTATACTTTCGCCGTCGGTATATTTTTATCTAAAGCAGAAAACCATGCACCCCCCTCTCGTCGACAATAAAATAGCATTAAAATAAGAAAAAAACAAAAATTTTTAAAAAATTTGCTTTTTCGGTAAGGAATTTTGAATCCTCGGTTGTATAATAGTATGAAGAGGGCGAAAAAGCTCGTCCAATTCACTCCCCGGAGGTTAACAAAGGTGGAAATCGGTGAAGAGCTCTACAACCGTTTCCGCGACGGTGATGACACCGCCTTTGACCGGATACTTAAGCTTTATTACGACGGACTTTTATTCTTTGTGACAAGGTACGTTCGGGATGTCAGCACGGCTGAGGATGTTGTTATAGACACATTTCTCGAGCTGCTGATGCACCGCAGCAGATATAACTTCAAAACATCACTGAAAACCTATCTCTATACTATTGCACGAAACAAGTCGCTGAATGTACTCAAGCGAAAAAGCAGAACAGATGTTGCGCTTGATTCGGTCGGGGACAATATCGCCGATCTGCATACGATAGATTCGCATATGATCGACAGTGAACGAAAACGTGTGATCAGCGAGGCGCTCGCCAAGCTGCCCGAAGAAATGAGAAGCTGCATTATTCTCGTCTATTTTGAGGATATGACATACGAAGAAACCGCAAAAATCATGAAGAAAAGCAGAAAGCAAATAGACAATCTGCTTTACAGGGCAAAGGCGTCGCTGAAAAAACATCATCGGCGAGGCAGGCAAAGAACTATTATGAGAACACTTGAAGAAGTCAAAAAAGAACTCGACCGCAGATATATCGCAGCCGACCGCAAGCGTCGCCGCACGCGCCGTACAGCTGCGGAGGCTACGCTCGGAATGATGCTGTGCAGCGCATTTGCGCTGACGGCAGTGCTTACATATAGGGGCGGCGAGCAGAATAGCATCTATAACGGTGATCATGCAGACGTAACCGGCACCGTGATCGTAACCGACGGTACTCAGGAAAGCACCGAGACAACGAGAGCAGCCGATACGACAGCTGCACCGAAAACCGAAGCCCCCGCAGAGACTGTGACCACATCCGCGGTAATCGATACATACATCCCTATCGCCCCCCGAAGCTCCCGAGCCTGAGGAGGATAAGGACAGTGTAAACCGAAACAGCGGCAGACAGCACTGCTTCTACCGAAAGTGCAGAGCCGTCCGACAGTACTGTCGGTACGGAAGCTCCACCGCCGACGAGCACGATCGTGACAACCGAGAATAACGGCGAAAAAAGCCGATAACGAGCCACAGACACAATACCCCGAAATATCCGGGAGGCGTTGATCCGAATGTCAGTGCCTACGATGTCAAATTAACGCTCACGCTGACCGCCGGCGGGAAACCAGAATCGGTAATAGAGCTCAGCGGCAAGCAGACGGTTGCTCTGGTAGAGCAGCGTCTCGAGAGAGTGCTCGGCATTTCTATCGTATCCAAGAATCACGTACCGAGCGGTATTGGTAATATATATACAACATCTTCGAACTACGGTACGCTGATAACAGTAACCGATAGCACCGGAACGAGCCGCGAATACAAGTTAGCATACCTTACATACGAAGCATACACTGCGGTGCGCTCCGCATGCTATTGATATTATATTGATACGATTATAAATCGAATCAGTACAATACTGCATATCCGAATAAGTGTTGACCGCCCGGACTCGGGATGCTTGCAGGATTATTGCGCATATCGGGACAGGGACTTAACCAAAAGTCGAGCACTGAGGCGAAACGGTACGGTATTTACCGAACTGCAGCACTGTGCAAACTAAAATTGCTTTCTCTCCTTACATCCTTTCATTCACACCACCACCTCGCTTTGTGAAAGGATAATATTGATAAGACATTCGTCACATCTCTTGCAGTGACGAATGTTTTTGTTTTTTTGCGGCGGACATCGGATAAATATAAAACCCGACGGCAATACATAATTACATCGATACGGCGATACAAGCAAAACGTTGATACGGCAACACATCAATACGACCGTACAACGGACATTTTAATAACGATACGTCACAGCACACCGAGAAGACAGAACATTTGCCGACGCAGCTATCTCCTACCGAAGAAACGCACTAATATTAAGCCGTCATCTCCATGCCATTTACGGCGTTGCAAAAAAATAAACGGCATGCAAAAAGCATATCCTTTGACAGTATATTATCCGTCAGCAGCCATGACATCGGCAACGGTCAAACTATCATCCCGAACAGACAAGGTATAATAGCCGCAACACAAAAAAACAAAAAAAGGAAAGAGGCGCACGGGCGGTATTTCTACCGTTCGTGCGCCGAATCGCGTCTGCAGCATTCGCCGCATGCGATAGGGAGAAAGCTATTTAACATACCGCCTGCCTCTGCGCCAAACGAATCGTTGCGCCGCGCAGCGGTGTATTTTCAGAGGCAAATATCAGCCGCCGAGATATGCCTTTCTTATCTCGTCACTCTCTGCGAGCTCCCTTACCGGTGCCGCTGAGCTTGACTCTGCCCGACTCAAGAACATATGCACGGTCTGCAACTCCGAGCGCCTTTGTTAGCATTCTGCTCAACGAGCAGGATAGTTGTACCTGCCGCGTGCAGTTCCTTAATGATATCAAAGATCTGATCGACAAGAATCGGAGCAAGACCCATAGACGGCTCATCAAGCATCAGCAGCTCGGGGTGAGACATAAGCGCTCTGCCCATAGCGAGCATCTGCTGCTCACCTCCGGAAAGTGTTCCTGCGACCTGCTTGCGGCGCTCGAGGAGTCGGGGGGAAGCGCTCATAGACATCCTTGATGCTCGCGTCGAACTCGGAACCCGGTCGGGTATATGCGCCCATCTCAAGGTTTCTCCTCAACGGTCAGCTGCAGGAATACACGTCTGCCCTCTGGCACGTGCGCAAGCCCCATAGAGACGATCTTATCGGGACGAACGGCAGAGATATTCTGTCCGAGAAATTCCACCGAGCCGGTCTTGGAATGCAGCAGACCCGATACGGTCTGGAGGATGGTGGACTTACCCGCACCGTTAGCGCCGATAAGCGTGACAACCTCGCCCTTTGTGTACCTCGAACGAAACGTCCTTTATGGCATGGATGCTGCCGTAGTAAACATTTATATTATTGACCTTCAGCATTTTTCATCCTTCTTTCCGAGGTATGCCTCAATGACGGTGGGGTTTGACTGAATCTCTGCGGGCGTTCCCTTCGCGATTACCTGACCGAAATTAAGCACACAGATACCCTCGCAGATACCCATGACAAGATTCATATCGTGCTCGATAAGGAGGATCGCAATCTGGAACTGGTCGCGTATCTTGACGATGTTCTCCATAAGCTCCGCCGTCTCTGCGGGGTTCATGCCGGCTGCGGGCTCATCGAGCAGCAGCAGCGACGGATTTGTGGCAAGCGCACGAACGATCTCAAGACGGCGCTGTGCACCGTACGGGAGCGAGCCTGCTTTCCAGTTAGCCATATCCTGCATATCAAAGATGGAGAGAAGCTCGAGTGCACGCTCGTGTGCGACCTTCTCCCTTCTTCCAGAAGGATGGGAGACGGAGTATCGCCGATGCGGTGGAGTATTTCTCCCTGATTGTGCAGACCTATCTTAACATTATCCTCAACCGTCAGATCGGAAAACAGACGGATATTCTGGAAGGTACGGGCGATACCCATGCGGTTTATCTGCGTGGTATTCTTTCCCGCGGTGTCGATGCCGTCGAGCAGGATGGTTCCGTGTGTAGGCTGATATACCTTCGTGAGCAGGTTGAAAACGGTGGTCTTTCCTGCGCCGTTCGGTCCCGATAAGTCCTGCGATCTCGGTTCTGCCGATGATGAGGTTAAAGTCGTTTACCGCCTTGAGTCCCCCGAACTCTATACCGAGATGGCTGCACTCGAGCACGGGTGCTTTATCGAGATCGCGCTCGGGAACTATCGCGCGGCTCGGGAACGGGACCATATTGACCTTTCTTTTTTCAAACGGTGACATTTCAGTCCACCTCCTTCTCGCGTTTATGAGGAAGGAGCCGCGTAAGCAGTGTGCGGACCTTCGAAGAATTTGTTGCTATCATTACGAGTATGAGGACGATTGCATATACGAGCATACGATAATCCGCAAACTCGCGCAGCGCCTCGGGGAGAACATAGAGCACCGTAGCCGAAATGATAGAGCCGCGGATATTGCCGAGTCCTCCGAGCACGACGAATACGAGGGATAAGAAATACTTGTATTGAAGTCGAATTTAGGCCGACGTGATGTTGGAGTAATTAAGTCCGTAGAGGGCACCTGCCGCACCTGCGATAGCTGCGGGAGATAGTGAACGCTATCATCTTATACTTTGTGATGTTGATACCTACCGATTCAGCCGCAATGCGGTTATCGCGGATAGCCATTACCGCACGTCCCGATCTCGAATTGACGAAGTTAAGAACGATAACGAGCGCTACCATTATAAGGACAAAGCCCGCAGTGAAGGAAGCGATGGTCTGTGTGCCCGTCGCGCCCCTGCGCACCCTTGATAATAGCGGTACCCGTCGGCGTGAGGCCGAGGTCATCGACCGTCTTTGCGCCATTGTAGTTGAATACGATATGCAGTCCCTTTTCGTCGGTACCGACGATAAGACAGCTGATAATTTCCTTAATTATCTCACCGAAAGCAAGTGTTACGATGGCAAGGTAGTCGCCGCGCAGACGAAGAACGGGAATACCGATAAGGAAGCCCGCGATAGCCGCAAACAGCGCGCCGATGACCATTGCAACCGCAAGACGCAGCGGAGCGCTCGTTATCGTGGAGGAAAGCCCCGTCGTCGACGCGACAACTCCGGCGAATGCGCCGACGCTCATGAAGCCCGCATGACCGAGCGAGAGCTCGCCGAGTATACCAACGGTCAGGTTGAGCGAGATAGCCATTACAATATAGCAGCAGGCAGGAACGAGCAAACCTACCGTCTTTACGTCCGAGCACGCCGCCGTTTGAAAGAATGGTAAACAGAACAAAGGCAACAATAACAATGAGATATGTTATCGCATTGCTTCTTGTGTTCTTTTTTTTGATACCGAGCTTTGACATTAAACTCACCCCCTCAGACCTTCTCGGAGATCTTCTTGCCGAGCAGTCCGACGGGACGTACAAGAAGAACTATGATGAGCACGGCAAATACGATGGAATTTGAAAGCTGCGTAGAGATATACGCTTTTGCCAGCGCCTCGATAACACCGAGCAGGATACCGCCGATAAATGCGCCGGGGATAGAGCCGATACCGCCGAATACCGCAGCGGTAAATGCCTTGATACCGGGCATCGAGCCGGTAGTCGGCATCAGTGTAGGATACGAGGAGCACAGAAGCACGCCTGCAATAGCCGCAAGCGCAGAGCCTATAGCGAAGGTAAAGAGATGGTGCGGTTGACGTTGATGCCCATCAGCAGAGCCGCGCCCTTATCCTCAGAGCATGCGCGCGCATAGCCTTACCGAGCTTGCTCTTGCTTGTAAAGACGGTAAGAGCTATCATAATAATGATGCACGCCGCAACGGTAGCAGCGATATGTAGGAAACGCTGAGCTTACCGCCGAAGAGATTGAGCGTTCCCGAGATGATGGGAGTATATACCTTAGGGTTAGCACCCCAGATGAGGAGTGCCGCATTCTGCAGCAGGTAGGATACACCTATCGCAGTGATAAGCACTGCAAGCGAGGTCGCCTGACGCAGCGGCTTATATGCAAAGCGCTCGATAAGAACTCCGAGCAGCGTACATACGGCCATTGCGATGACCATAGCGATCCACGGATTGAGACCGAGGCTACTGACAGCCACGAATGAGACGTAGCCGCCTCTCATGATAATATCGCCGTGTGCAAAGTTAAGCATCTTGGCGATTCCGTAAACCATAGTATAACCCGAGGGCAATGATAGCGTAAACACTGCCGAGGCTTATACCGCTGATAAGGTAGGATAAGAATTCCATAGCCTTTACCTCTCTTAAAATAATTTCACTACACTGAATATGCAGATATACGCCCGCCGCGCGGTGAGCATATATCTGCATATACACATAACGCGCGGGCTTGCCGCCGACCGCGCGGGTCGACGGCAGCCGCACGTCTATGCAGCTTTTTCTTATATGCAGAACAGCATCGCCGTCTTATGCGCCGACGTATGCGCCGTCCTTGATGACAACCGCACGAGGAGCCTTGGAGACTTCGCCGGTCGCGCTCCATGTCATGCCCTCGCCGGTAAGACCGTCGACCTTGATCTCGGTCATGGCGGCAGTAACCTTAGCGCAGATATCCTCAGAGGACATATCGGCAGTGCAGCCCGACTTCTCAAGTGCAGCGTAAAGTGTATAAACGCCGTCGTATCCGTCTGCCGCAAACTGGTTAGGAAGCTCATTGTACTTTTCCTGATAGGTCTTTACGAAGCTCTGTGTACGCTCGTCGGTAGCGTCAGCAGAGAAAGGAGTAAGAAGCATTACACCCTCTGCAAGCTTAGGATCAAAGCCCTCCATGGAGGATACCATCCATACCGTCAACGCCGAAGAAGGTAGGCGCATAACCCATCTGATCAGCCTGAGAAAGGATAACGGATGCTGGCTGATAGTATATGGGGAGGAAGAGCAGATCAGCGCCTGCAGATTGTGCGGCGGTCAGCTGTACCGAAAAGTCGGTTGCGGTATCCTTAGTAAAGGTACCCTGATATACGACCTCGATGCTCTTAGCTGCTGCCTCTGCAACGAAGGTATCGCGAATACCACCCTGAGAATAAGCATCATCGTTACGGTAGATGATAGCTACCTTCTTGTCTGCCATATGCTCTGCGATATAGTCGGCGGAGTCGGTGCCCTGGTTCGGGTCGATGAAGCAGACCTGGAATACATTGTCCTTGTCCTTGATGATATCTGTGGACGAGCCCGAAGGAGTGAGCATAAACATCTTATCCTCTGCAGTCTTAGCGGATACTGCTATGGAAGAGCCGGTGGTAACAGGTCCTACAAGAGCCTGCATGCCCCAGTCAACAAGCGTATTGTATGCGTTGACTGCGGTCTCACCGTCGGCAACATCATCCTCGCTCTTGAACTCAAACTTAATGCTTCCGCCCTTAGCGTTGATCTCGTCAACAGCAATCTGAATGCCGTTGAATACCGCCTTACCGTAGATCGCAGCATCGCCCGTTGCAGGTCCGATACAACCGATCTTGAATGCAGTCGCGGTTGAATCTCCGCCGGTAGTGCCTCCGTTGGTCTCGGTGGCGCCCGCTGCCATCCTTTCCGCAAGAAGCTTAAAAAGACAGCTGCACTTGTCATAACTGCCATGGACAGTGCCATGACCTTCATAAACTTCTTATTCATGGTTCTCCTCTTTCCGATACACTTGGTATCATGATATTATAAATAAAAAGCATTTCCGTTTTTTATGCGGAAATGCTTAATATCCCTGATTTACTCAGCCTGCATAGGCTGCCGCTCCGCGCGGTGAGTTATTTAAGCAATTTCCGTTTCGATATGCGATTATGTGTAGAATTCCGACCACTCGTATAATGAGCGCGACGAGAATCACGGCAATAATTATTGCGCGCGCAATGACCGAAACAACGGATATAATGACAAATACAAGCGCGACAAGAAAAAGCGGCACTGCGACAATATACGCAGCACCGCCATTGGCACTCTCATTTGCAGCTTCATAGGTCGCGCATGCATTATCGCACGCAAAAGCGGACGGACAATTACGACCGTCGAAGGAAGAATTATTCGCATAACTCATAAAAAGAATTCGTCTGCGTCATCTTTTCCTACCCCCATGAACTTTTGTTGTCCGAATTATATCATATCTCTGAATGAATGTCAACACTATAATTCACTAATTATACCATTTTTTATCTTATGATAAAAAACTATAATCAACAATCGGTCGATATCATCATCCAAATAATACCACGTGATTCGATTCTGGCGGTTCAGCACCGTATTTTTATTAGTTTATGCAGTTAAACAGCGGCATATTCTGCATAATTTTACATAATAATTCATGCATATGCCGCGTCGGAGCGTAAGCTGCACGCATATGCTCGAGACGCTAAGCGCTCTCACACGGAGACCGGCATATTATGCAGTTACAGCTTTTTCAGCTTTGCGTATGCGCCCATCAGTTTTTTTTCGTGCCGACGGTGTCGAATACGACCTCATACAGCATATCGGACGCAATAGGCATTGCAGTCAGTATACGCCCGTGACCGAAATTCGCATGCTGCACCTCGTCTCCCGCCTCAAAGCGCTCACGCTTTGACTGCTCGGGATGCTCAGCTTTTTTCAGCTCGCCCGAAAGCTCGATGGGCTTGCGCTTGTTGCGCTCGCGGAACGACTGACCGTCGCGGTTATGTATCAGCACCTCACTGTTGACGATATCCTCGGGTATCTCCTTCGCAAAAAGCGCGAAGCTGATTGTGCGAGGTCCTGCCGTAGATTAGACGCTCGCGGACATGCGAGATGTATATACGATCCTTTGCGCGGGTCAGTGCGACGTATGCAAGTCTGCGCTCCTCCTCGAGCTCTTGCGGATCGGACATCGACTGCATTCCGGGAAATATTCCCTCCTCGAGTCCGGGCAGGAACACCACCGGGAATTCAAGTCGCTTTGGCGCTGTGCACCGTCATGAGCGACACCGCATCCGCCTCGGAATCGTAGTTGTCGATATCCGCAACAAGCGCTATCTCCTCGAGAAAGCCCGTAAGAGTCGCTTCTTCACCGTTTTCGGCGACCCGCTGCTCGTATTCGAGCGCGGTGGAGACAAGCTCCTGAATATTTTTTCGAGACGGTCGAGCTCGCTCTCGCCCATCATAAGTATCATATTGCGATAGCCGGTGCGCTCGATGGTGTTTTCAACGAGCACCGAAAGACGTTCGGTACGCGCTATTCCGCGCAGCGTCTTGATTATCGAAACAAAATCCGCAAGCTTCGGCGCGACCTTTGACAGCACGGGATATTTCTCCGCGTCGCACATAACGTCGAACATCGAGCAATTCTGCACCGCTGCGATAGTCTCAAGCGTCGAAACTGTCGTTTCTCCCTATCTTTCGCTTCGGCTCGTTGATGATTCTGCGCAGCCGCAGCCCGTCGCTCGGATTGTTGATAACGCAGAGATACGCAAGAATATCCGACCTCCTTGCGCTCAAAGAAGCGCATGCCGCCGAGAATGCGGTACGGTATACCCGAGCGCGAGAATACGCCCTCCAGTCCTCCCGACTGCGCATTTACGCGCGATAGAGCACGGCAAAGTCGCTGTACTTGCGCTTTTTTCGCGGAGCGCAAGCTCGGTGATGCGGTTGACGATGTACCGCGCCTCCTCGTTCTGATTTTCGAGACGCTTTATAACTATCTTCTCCCCCGCCTCGCGGTCGGTGCGCAGCTGCTTGCCCATTCTGCTCTCGTTATTTGTGATAACGGCATTGGCGGCGGCAAGAATGTTTCCGGCGGAGCGGTAATTCTGCTCAAGGCGTATTACCTTAGCTCCCTCATAGTTCTTTTCAAACGATAGAATATTCTCTATCTGCGCGCCGCGGAATTTATATATACTCTGATCGTCGTCTCCGACGACCATTATATTATGATGACCTGAAGAGAGAAGTCTTATCAGCTCAAACTGCGCGCCGTTCGTGTCCTGATATTCATCGACACATACATACTTGAACCGATGGTTATAGTAATCGCGTATTTCATCGTGACCGCGAAGCAGCTCGACGGTTTTCATTATAATATCGTCAAAGTCAACTGCATTCGCGGCAGTCAAATGTCTCTGATAAAGATCATATATACCGGAAATACGCTCGCGGTTATAATCGTTGCCGACTGCTGCGGCAAACTCTACCGGAGTGATAAGTCTATCCTTGGCAGAGCTGATAGTATTCTGAACAAGCCTCGGGGCAAGCGTTTTATCGTCGATACCGAGCTCCTTCATGCAGGCTATAATTGCGCGCTTCGTATCGTCGCTGTCATAAATGGTAAAGCCCGAACGCAGCCCCGCCTCATCGGCATGACGGCGAAGAATACGCAGACAGACCGAATGAAATGTCCCCCGCAAGGACATCCGACTCTCCATTGTCACCTCCAATAAGCGCGGCAAGCCTTGACTTCATCTCCTGTGCCGCCTTGTTTGTAAATGTAATGGCAAGCACCGCCCATGCAGGGCACGGGTCTACGGCAAAGCTGTCAGCGGCAGCATCCAAAGCAGCGCGGTCGGCGCTGTCATCGGCGGCAAGAGCCTCGATCGCGGAAACATATTTCTCGGTCAGAGTGCAACTCGGCTCGGCAAAATAGGCATTACCGTATCGGATAATGAATGCAATACGCTTAGTAAGTACCGTAGTCTTTCCGCTGCCAGCGCCCGCAAGCACAAGTAAAGGGTCCCCGTACGGTAAACACCGCCTCGCGCTGCTGCTCGTTGAGCGTGTCAAAAAGGCGGTCGAATATGCGCTGCTTCGCCTTTGTAAATCTTTCTCCGATAACGTCAATACTACCCATGATAACCTCATAAAAAGCAAAAATGACGCAGCGACCTATGCCGCGCCCATACCTATATTATACATTATTCGGTCGCGAAAAGCAACAAAAATAATTGACAAATATCCAAAAGCGTTGTAGAGCTGCAATAGATGTGAGACCGAAAGGTATAGAAAAAAAGACGATTGAGATCGTTATAATCAAGTTACCACACAATCACATAACGAAAGGTCTCAATCGCTATGGATATTTTAGCACAAAGTAAACGATATTTGCCACATGAAAACACAACAAAAGTAAATTCAGTGAAATTGTACAGGAAGACCAAAAAGTGGGTATGTTTGCCTCCGATACTACATCTCATAAGCATCCCTCATACACCTGAATAAGCAGTATGACGGTACAAAAGAATCGTTGCAGCAAAGGTCACACAGACAGCATTCTCAGCATGCGAATGGGCACATAAAGCGGGAGCTTAAATGGATCTGCATTTATAATTACGCACAAAAAAAAAAGGACGGCAGCGCCGTCCTTCATGATGTCCATTGAAAACCGAATAAAGCAAATCGAAACAAAGGAATCGCTTGAAAAGTTCAAGCCCTCGGACATTTAGTATCGGTCAGCTGAACACATTACTGTGCTTACACCTCCGACCTATCAAACTCGTAGTCTGCAAGTGTCCTTACTCCTCTCGGATGGGAGATCTTATCTTGAGGCATGTTTCACGCTTAGATGCTTTCAGCGTTTATCACTCCCGCACGCGGCTACTCAGCTATGCCCTTGGCAGAACAACTGATGCACCGGTGGTGCGTCCGACCCGGTCCTCGTACTAAGGTCAGCTCCTCTCAAATCTCCTTCGCCCACGACAGATAGGGACCGAACTGTCTCACGACGTTCTGAACCCAGCTCGCGTACCACTTTAATCGGCGGACAGCCGAACCCTTTGGGACCTTCTCCAAGCCCCAGGATGTGATGAGCCGACATCGAGGTGCCAAACCTCCCCGTCGATGTGAACTCTTGGGGGAGATCAGCCTGTTATCCCCAGGGTAGCTTTTTATCCGTTAAGCGATGGCATTTCCACTCACTACCACCTGATCACTAACTCCTACTTTTCGTACCTGCTCGACTTGTTGGTCTCGCAGTCAACCCGGCTTCTACGTTTATACTCATTGCGCGATTTCCGTCCGCGCTGAGCCGAGCTTTGAACGCCTCCGTTACTCTTTTTGGAGGCGACCGCCCCAGTCAAACTGCCCACCTGACAGTGTCCCCCGCCCGGATCACGGGCGCAGGTTAGAAATCCGATTCATCAAGAGTGGTATCCCAACATCGACTCCTCAACAGCTGACGCCATTGTCTCACAGTCTCCCACCTATCCTGTACATAATGAACCGAATCTCAATATCAGGCTACAGTAAAGCTCCATGGGGTCTTTCCGTCTAGTCGCGGGTAACCGGCATCTTCACCGGTACTACAATTTCGCCGGGCGGGCTGTTGAGACAGTGCCCAGATCGTTACGCCATTCGTGCGGGTCAGAACTTACCTGACAAGGAATTTCGCTACCTTAGGACCGTTATAGTTACGGCCGCCGTTTACCGGGGCTTAAGTTCACACCTTCGATTGCTCTGAGTGTTCCCCTTGACCTTCCGGCACCGGGCAGGCGTCAGCCCCTATACCTCACCTTTCGGTTTTGCAGAGACCTATGTTTTTGTTAAACAGTCGCCTGGGCCTTTTTCACTGCGACCTCCTTTCGGAGGCTCCCCCCTTATCCCGAAGTTACGGGGTTAATATGCCGAGTTCTTAACAACCC
>VOFK01003860.1_pt1:55000-75921 | contig 75921 bp, 103 predicted proteins | sample 5384121 | NCBI WGS metagenome assembly VOFK01 (sample SAMN12384730, study PRJNA508395) | human gut metagenome | isolation source: healthy gut J | host: Homo sapiens
TGCCGCGCGCACCCGCACCGGAGTCATAGCTGCCGCCGCTTGAACCGGGCGAAGAGCTTCTGCTGCCGTTTCGCTCGCGACGGATCATCTCATACGCCTCGTTTATCTCCTTCATCTTCTCCTCAACAAGATCGGCGAGGGATTTCCGGCATAATTGTCGGGGTGATACTTGCGGGCAAGCTCGCGGTATGCTTTTTTTATTTCGTCATCGCTCGCGTCTCTCGAAACACCGAGCACCTTATACGGATCATGTATCATTAATTCTGCCTCTTCTCTACGACCTCTGTCGTACCGCCCTTCTTCTTTTTATCGCCGGAAAGAATTTCGCCGACCGTTTTCTCGCTTCCGAGGTAAAGTATGTTCCTTATAGGCTCAAGTATATCGCTCGGAACTTCATGCGGTATCAGATCGAGCGCAAGCTCTGTTGCGGCAAGTTCCGCCCGCAAAGCAGAACGGATATCGTCCGATGACGGAAGCCCTTCGGAACGAAACGGGTTATATTCGCCGTTTTCCATATCCGACCTATAATCGTCTATGGCATCGACATAGTATATCCACCTGCCGACATGATAACCGATATCATATGCTATTCGTCGCTCCGCTCCGTCAAGACCACCCGAAAACACCTCGCCGAGCAATGCACCGGATTCATCCGCAAGCTGTTCGCCGCCCGCATCATCCGCCTCGAGCTGTGCAGTTCGCTCAAGATGCCGTTTTATCGCTCCGTCCTTCTCACCGAAATCGCCGCCTGCGGCACGCCTCCGTGCAGGTGACATAAGCACCGCGCAGACGCGCGCAACCGCGCTTTTTACCCCGCGCTTATCCGAAACATCGTCCGAGAGCTTATGATACGCAAGAAGTGCTCCCATACGAGCCGAATAATCGAGCGACGGGCAAGCCTCGCAGCTCGGTCGTCTACGCAGCGGATGGATAACACACCGTCTCGGTTTTGCCGCAGGAGACTCACCGGTCAAAGCCATTCTCACAAGCGCGAGAAAGACAACATCATACGAGAGAGTGCAGCGCGAAAGCTGACCGCAGCAACGACCCATGCTCCTGCATAGACCGCAATATACGCCGCGATAGTATTCGTACTCACGCACCCGAAGCTCGGGAGGAAAACACCGAACATATCCGAACATACGCGCCAGCCTTTCACGCCCCGAGCGGGCTTTTTTTATTTGAATCATTCTATATCATCATATTTGCACCTGAATAGATGAATAATAAACTATTTGTTAATTTTAGGCGGTTCTCCGCAGTCACAGACATGCGCAGGCGCCGGCATGCAGCGACGCAAAGCTTAAAGGCGGGAACCGTACGGTGCCCGCCCAAAAGTGTCGTATCAAAGCTAATGTATCGAAACGCCTATTCCGAAATCACTTGATCATGCTTGCGATCTCTTCTGCGAAGTTGTCCTCACGCTTCTGGAGAACCCTCGCCCTTCTCAAAGCGATAGAAGTTCTTGATCTTGATAGAGCCGCCGAGCTCCTTAGCCGTAGCAGCGGTATAAGCGGCAACCGTCATCTTGTCATCCTTGACATACTCCTGCTCGCAGAGGCAGTATTTCTCATAGAACTTGGAGAGCTTGTTACCCATTACCATCTTCTCGATGATAGCTTCGGGCTTGTTCTTGTTTTTCTCGTCGTTGGCAATCTGAGCCTTGATGATCTCCTTCTCCTCATCGAGAGCGGACTGAGGAACGTCCTCCTTGTTTACGTAAACAGCGGGAACGCCTGCGCCTGCAAGCTGGAGAGCGATGTTCTTTGCGTATGCAGCGAACTCGGGAGCGTTCTTTACTGCGTCGTCTGCCTCGAACTCAACAAGAATTCCGGTCTGACCCTTACCGTGTACGTAAGAGCCGATAGTGCCGTGAGCAACGACGAAACGGCGGATCTGAATGTTCTCGCCGATGGTGTAGATCTTATCCTTGAGGAGCAGCCTCGACGGTATCTGCGCCGCCTGCATATGTGCAAGCCATGAGAGCATCGTTGTCTGCGGGATTGCATGCGAGAATAGTATCGAGAAGTCCGTCTACGAATGCCTGGAAATCAGCATTCTTAGCAACGAAGTCGGTCTCGAGTTGACCTCAATCATTGCAGCCTTATCATTTGCGTCGTTGAACTTGATAGCAACAAGTCCCTCTGCCGCGATTCTGTCCGCCTTCTTAGCAGCAACGGCAAGTCCGCGCTCGCGCAGAACCTTCACCGCACCGTCAAAATCGCCATCGGTCTCAACAAGCGCCTTCTTGCAGTCCATCATGCCGCAGCCGGTCTTAGCTCTCAGCTCGGCGACCATCTTTGCTGTAATCTGTGCCATAATATTTATATCCTTTCGAGTAGTGGAATTATTCGGGTCGGGTATCGGTGAGCGCACCGATACACAAAATCCGGAAAGGCGTGAAAAGCACGCAGCCCCTCACGCTTCCGTATATTCTTGATTACTGAGCAACGTCCTCAGCAGCCTCTGCCTCAGCCTTAGCCTCAACAGCTGCCTCCTCGTCGACATCTGCCTCGCCCTGTCTGCCCTCGATAACAGCATCTGCGATAGAGCTGGTGATGAGCTTGATGGCGCGGATAGCATCATCGTTACCGGGGATGATGTAATCAGCATCATCAGGATCGCAGTTGGTATCAACGATAGCGATTACCGGAATGCCGAGCTTCATAGCCTCTGCAACAGCGTTCTTCTCCTTGCTTGGGGGTCAACGATGTAAACAGCAGAGGGGAGTCTGTCCATGGTCTTGATACCGCCGAGGTTCTTCTCGAGGTCAGCCATCTCCTTGATGAGCTTTGCTACTTCCTTCTTGGGAAGAAGATCAAAGGTGCCGTCCTCCTTCATCTGCTCGAGGCTCTTGAGACGAGCGATGCTCTTCTTTATGGTCTTGAAGTTAGTGAGCATACCGCCGGGCCAACGGTTGTTGACATAGTACATACCTGCACGGGCAGCCTCTTCCTTAATAGCGTCAGCGGCCTGCTTCTTGGTTCCTACGAACAGAACGGTGCCGCCCTCAGCTGCGAGGTCGCGAACGTACATATAAGCCTCTTCAAACTTCTTTACGGTCTTCTGGAGGTCGATGATGTAGATGCCGTTTCTCTCGGTGAAGATGTACTCTGCCATCTTCGGGTTCCAACGACGGGTGTGATGTCCGAAATGAACACCTGCTTCAAGAAGCTGCTTGATGGAAATAATAGCCATATTTTTCTCCTTCGGTTTGTCCTCCACGGCAGTTAAATTTACACCGAAGCGCATACCGTGTGTGAACTTTACGAATCATCTTACCACAAACAGCAAGACAATTCAATAGTCATACGCCTATGTTAATATTTTTTTTACATTTTTTCGCAAATTCAAGCCGATGAAAGCCGCAAGTAACGAAATCGCCCGTAGGTTCGGCGCCATCGTCATAAAAAAAGAGACACCGACGATCGACAAAGGCAAGCCCAAAGCCGCCGAGTCAAAATCAAAAATCTGCATTTTCCGGCAATGCCTCGACAAGGTCGCGGAAGAATATCGGCATCTTTTCGCCGAGCTCGCGGAGCAGCGGAACGGCTATCTCGCGGATCTGCGGATGCGCCCTGCCGGAGGTTCTGAGCTCAAAGAAATGTCTCCACTGACGCAGATTCATTGTAACGACGATCTCGGTCTTGAGCGAATTAGGCAGGACGCTGCGAGCCTCCTCCGGTCTTGCGCCGGCTGCGATAAGCGCGTTGTATGCGTTCTCCGCCGCCTGCATCGCATCGCTCCAGATAGCGAATTTTTCGGCATCGTTATCCCAAAAGTACGGGCGAATAAAGGTCAGCTCGTTCCCGAATTTATCCTTACAATAGTTGTAATAACGAGTGCTCTCCTGACTGTAGCTCGCAATACGGTGGCGCACAAGCTCATGAGTTACACCGCGGTCGCAGATAAACTTGACCGTCAGACGGCTGTGCTCGATGACCGAGCCGTGTCCGCTCGCAACTATCATGGCGATAAACTTCTCCGCAGAGTCAGCGGTGATCCTATCCTCACTCTTGTAGCACACTCTTCCGATGCGTTCAAGCTCGCGCAGGGTATCCTCATAATTTATGGGGGTTATTATCTCATAGCTCGGTTTGATTATATTCATGTCTGCTCCTTATCGGCTTGCAGCCGTGTAATTGTTTTTTAACATCATTCGGTTCGGTCCGATGCGTCCTTCGGGGCATCGTCGCTCTTTTCGGCACGCTTCGCCCCATCGGGACCGCGCTCCTCTTTTCGCTTTTCGGATATAGAGCCCTTGCGTTTTTCGGTGCTGCGCTCTCCCTTAGAGCGCATGCGCTTATCATGCGAGGCACGGTATGTCAGCTCCTCGGGTGATTTGCCGCTGCGAATACCGCCGCGTATTAAGCGCCCCTCCTCGGCACGCCTCTTTTCCCGCCCGAGGTCTGCCGCATGAATAAATATATACGCAGTTCCGATAATCAAAAGAATTACGGCAACGATAATAAAAGTAGGCGAGCGAAGCACACCGGACAATATCCATCCTATATACATTATCTCGCTGCGTGGGATATCGCTGCGTACGATAAGCTCCATTCTGCCGATGATCTCGTTATTGTAGCTGAGCGTGACATACCCTACGGTATCGCCCTTTGATAACGGAGCCAACAGCTCATCATCATTTAAAACAACCGTTTTTCGGATATCGCGGTCAACGTCGATATCGCCTTCCATAAACACATCGAGAGACTCGCGCGGATACAGCGCCACCTTGTCATATGTAGCCGAAAGACCGACAGGTACCTCAGCGACTATATCACTGCCGTCAATGACATTGACATAACCGAAATTATCGTATGCCCAGTCGAGAAGCTTTCCCGCCGAGACATAGGAGTATGTCCGTTCGCTGTCCTGACCCGCACCCATTATTATTACAAGATATGCCGTTCCGTCGTGCTCTGCGGTTATAACGGCGCAAAAGCCCGCCTCACTTGTAGAGCCGACGTTTATACCGCTGACATCGCGGCGATAGTACTTCGACGAATAGTAGGTGGTAACGAAATAGTTACGGGTAAAAATTCTTCTTGTGCCCGAGCGCTCGGTCGCCGCCATATCATACTTGTATGAGGTCGCGACCTCATAGTACTTATACTGAGCGATAGCGTATTTCGTCAGCAGTACGACATCGTTCAGCGTCGTTACCATATCGGGGTCGTGCATGCCCGTGATATTCTCGTAATGCGTATCGTACATGCCGAGCTCCTGCGCCTTTGCGTTCATCAGCGACACCGCATGGTCGAGCCCGCCGCATACGGTATGTGCAAGCACCTGCGCGCAGTCGTTTGCGCTGCCGATTATCATACAGTTTATCATATCGCGATATGTGACCGTCTCGCCTGAACGCAGCCCGATGGTGATGCCCAAAACACCGCGCAGCATATCCTGCGTGACCTCTATCTCGGTATCCCAGTCGCCGCCCAATTCTCGATAAATATAACCGCCGACATTATCTTTGCGGTCGACGCCGGATATATGCTCGTGCTCATGTTCTTTGCATACAGCACCTTGTCGCCTGAGATGTTGTACAGATAAGCGCAGCCCGTATTTTCAAGCTCGGGCGGCGTTGCCGCAGACGACGGCACAGCGAGCAGCCCACCGAGAAACAAAAAGTCAGCGCAGTAAAAAGCAGCACAGCGACACTGCCGAGCCTGTTATGTTTTTCTGTCATGCGCATCCTCCCTTGTTTTTAGTTGCTGTCTCTCGGTTTATCCGCGCAGCCGCCCCATTATCGAGCTGCGAGCTCACGCCTGCGAAGCACCGAACCTGCGATAGCCTCGCGCAGCTCATCTGCGCTCGAAAAGCGCAGCTCGTCTCTGTCACGCTCGATAAACTCAACACTCGCGCAAACGCCGTAGATATCATCCGGAAAATCAAGTATATACGACTCGACCGTGACCGAATCGCCGCCGAGCGTCGGATTCGTTCCGACATTCGTCACCGACGGAATGCGATGCCCGTCGAACACAAAATCGGTAAGATAAACACCCTTTTTCGGCATGTAAATGCTGCCGTCTACGGCAAGATTTGCGGTAGGAAAGCCGAGCAGTCTGCCGTTCTGTTTTCCGTGCGCAACCGTTCCGTGCAGCGCATAGCGTCTGCCGAGCAGCCTCGCCGCGCCTGCGACATCGCCCGCCGAGAGCAGACGGCGTATCTCGGTCGAGCTGACATGCAGCCCGCCGAGCGTGACCTCGGGCATTACATAGCAGCGTCTGCCCCGCTCTTCCATGAGCGCGGAGAGCAACGCGCCGTTTCCCGCCGCGCCCCTGCCGAATGTAAAGTTATACCCGCAAACCACTGCGGCGGCATTGAGTTCACCAATCAGAACATCGCGCACGAATCGCCCGGGGCTTAGATCGCGAACATCCGAAAAATCGCTGATAAACACAGCATCAACACCGAGACTCCGAAATTGCTCGAGCTTTTCTTTCTCACCGAGCAGCACCCCACGCCCGCTCTTTGACAGCCCTCGCAGCGTCCAGACGGCAAGCGGCGTACCGAGCTCGTGCGCGACCCTGCGCCCTGTCTCGATAAGCTGCGCATGCGCTGTATGCACTCCGTCAAAAGCAGCCGAGTACCGCCGTACAGCGCCCTGCACCCGTAGCTGCGCCCGTATCAGTGCGCGTATCAGCGCCGCCGCAGACAGCGGGGGCGACGAGTTCAAATATTTTCATTTCATCGCGCTCCCGCGGTTTATTCTGCAAGGTATTCCTTCTGCGAGTCAGAGAGCGTGTCGATGCAAGCGCCCATACCCGAAAGCTTGAGTCGTGCAACCTCGCTGTCTATCTCGGCGGGCACCTGATATACCTTGTTTTCGAGCTCGTCAGCATGGCGCACGACGTACTCGAGGCACTTTGCCTGGAGTGCAAAACTCATATCCATTATCTCTGCGGGATGGCCGTTTCCCGCGGCAAGGTTAACGAGTCTGCCTTCTGCAAGGAGATTAAGTATCCTGCCGTCCTTCATACGATAACCCATAATATTAGGCTTGCGCTGCCATACCTTGTCAGCCTTTGCCTCAAGCGCATGCTTGTCTATTTCAACGTCGAAATGTCCCGAATTTGCAAGCAGAGCACCGTCGCGCATAACATCGAAATGCTCCGCGCGGATAACATCACAGCACCCGGTAACGGTAATGAACAGATCGCCGAGTTTGGCAGCCTCGTCCATAGGCATTACCGTAAAGCCGTCCATTACCGCCTCGATTGCACGGACGGGATCGACCTCTGTCACGATAACGCGTGCGCCCATACCCTTTGCACGCATAGAAACGCCCTTTCCGCACCAGCCGTAGCCTGCGACAACAACATTTTTGCCTGCAATGACAAGGTTTGTTGAATTCATGATACCGTCGAGCGTTGATTGACCTGTGCCGTAGCGATTGTCAAAAAGATGCTTGCAGTCGGCATCGTTTACGTCTACCATCGGGAAAGCAAGCTCGCCGCGCGCCGCGCGTGAAACAAGCCGGTGAATACCGGTAGTGGTCTCCTCACCGCCGCCGAGCAGATTCTTGCGGTACTCCGCACACTCGCCGTGAAGCAGATTCGTAAGATCTCCGCCGTCGTCTATCATAAGATCGGGGCAGCAGGAAAGCGTTCTGCGCAGATGCTCGGTATATGTCGCATCGTCAACGCCGTGACGCGCATTTACCTCGAGTCCGTTCTCGGCGAGCGCCGCCGCAACATCATCCTGAGTTGAGAGCGGGTTGCAGCCGGTTATCCATACCTCGGCACCGCCCGCCTTTAGCGTGAGAGCAAGGTATGCGGTTTTAGCCTCGAGATGAATAGACATTGCTATCTTCTTGCCCGCAAAAGGCTTTTCTCTCGTAAACTGCTCGTTTATAATATTAAGCACGGGCATATAGCTGCGCACCCAGTTAATCTTATCCCAACCGGAGGGCGCAAGGCTCATATCCTTTACATCACTCATCTGAGTATCCTCGCTTTTCAAAATTATATTTTTGATATTTTTCGCGTTATTATACGGAGTTATTATAGCATACCGCAATAGGCTTGTCAATCGGAATGGGTGCCGAAATATCACCGCCGACGACGAAATTTTTTAAGCTGCAGCGGTCAGTACGACAGCTGCAGCTTTTTCTTACAATAGCATATTATACAGTTGCTGTTACCCTGTATAGCCCTCGGGATTATTGTGCTGCCAGTTCCAGCTGTCGCGGCACATGTCCGCAATGCCGTACTCGGCATGCCATCCGAGTACTCTCTCCGCCTTGGACGGATCTGAGTAGAGGGTCGGGAGATCTCCCGCACGTCTCGGCGCTATCACATACGGCAGCGGCGCTCGCTCGCCTGCTCAAAGGCATGAACAACATCAAGTACGCTGTAGCCCCTTGCCGGTGCCGATTGAATATCTCCGTGCCCTTGTGCGCGGCGCAATATTCGAGCGCACAGACGTGTCCGCGAGCCAGGTCTACCACATGGATATAGTCGCGGATGCAGGTTCCGTCCGGAGTATCATAATCGTCGCCGAACACCGAGAGGCGCTCGCGCTTGCCGACCGCCACCTGTGTAATGTAGGGCATGAGATTGTTCGGGATGCCGTTCGGCATCTCGCCTATTCTTCCGCTCGGATGCGCGCCGATGGGATTAAAATAGCGCAGCAGGACGACCGAGAGTGAATCGCGAGCGACAGCCGCATCGGTCGCTATCTGCTCTATCATCCACTTTGTCCAGCCGTAGGGATTCGAGCAGCTTCCGCGTCCGACCTCCTCGGAGAGAGGAGACGTTCCGCTCGAACCGTAGACGGTAGCTGATGACGAGAAGATAAAGTTATCCACGCCCGCGCGCTCCATTGCGGCAAGCACCTGTACGGCAGAGTCGATATTATTGCGGTAATAATCGAGCGGCTTCTGCACCGATTCGCCCACCGCCTTATATCCGGCAAAGTGAATGACGGCATCGACCTTGTTTTCCGAGAATATGCGGTCAAGAAGCTCAGCGTCTCCGGCATCGCCGCGATAGAGCGGCAGCTCTCTGCCGACAAGCTCCCTCCGCGCGGCGAACCGCCTCGGGGCAGCTGTTTGAGAAATCATCGAGTATTATCGGGTCGTGTCCCGCGCTGCAAAGCTCAACGGCGGTATGAATGCCGATAAAGCCCGCGCCTCCGGTAAGAAGTACCTTCATATAAATATTCTCCTTCTAAATATTCCCCTTGATATTCTTTTATTCGATATATCCGAGCAGCGTATTATCTCTGACGCTTATCCGAGCGCTGAGCGATCTTTGTACCCACAGACTGGAACAGCTGAACGAGCACGGTCAGGATAATCACCGCAACTATCATGATAAGGTATTTGTAGCGGTAGTAGCCGTAGTTGATGGCTATCTTTCCGAGACCGCCGCCTCCGATGATACCGCTCATTGCAGTGTAGCCGAGAAATGGTAGTGATAGCGGTAGTGCCGTTTGTAAGCAGTGAGGGGACGCTCTCGGGAAGCATTACACGTGTGATGATCTGAAAAGGTGATGCGCCCATGCTCTGCGCAGCCTCTATTATGTTAGGGTCGACCTCCCGCAGGCTGCTCTCCGCAAGGCGTGCGATAAACGGGAACGCCGCGATGACGAGCGGAACTATCGAAGCAACGGTACCGACGGTCGTTCCGACAATTGCGCGCGTAAGCGGCAGGACCATTATCATCAATATAAGGAACGGGATCGAACGCAGCAGGTTAACGATAACATTGAGTATACGCATTATCGGGCGAGGAAGCGGAAGTACTCCGCCTTTTTTCACCGACAACGAGCAGCACACCGAGCGGCAGTCCGATTATTATAGCAAAAAGTGTGGACAGAACGGTCGCATAAAAGGTCTCCCAGATGCCGAACGGCACCTCATTCTGTATTACTCTCAGGCTCTCGGCAAATTTATCAGATGCAAAAAACTCAGCCATTTGAAACAACCTCCTCTACAACGATTCCGTTATCAAGCAGATAACGCATAGCACGGTCAAAGGTATCGCCCTCCTCGGGCAGACCGAGCACCATACTTCCGTATACCTTACCGCCGAGCAGACGGGTCGAGGCATAGAGTATGCTTGCGGCTATGCCGCAATCAATAGCCATGCTCGCAACGAGCGGCGCGCCTGCCGATTCGTTACCGTTAAAGACGATACGCAGCTTTCTGCCGCCGATATCCGCGGAGAGAACGTCGGAGGACGCATCCGGAAACACAAGACGGCGAGCCGCCTCGGTCTGAGGCTGCGAGAATACTGTCGCCACATCGCCCTCTTCGGCGACCGTACCGTGATCGAGGATGGCAACGCGGTTGCATATCTCCTCGACAACGCTCATCTGATGCGTTATGATGATAACGGTGATGCCGAGACGGCGGTTGATGTCGGATATGAGCTTGAGAATAGAGTGTGTGGTCTTAGGGTCGAGCGCACTCGTCGCCTCGTCGCAAAGCAATACGCGCGGATTGGTCGCAAGCGCACGCGCAATGGCTATTCTCTGCTTCTGACCGCCCGAGAGCTGTGCGGGATAGGCGAGCGCCTTGTCCGGCAACTCTACAAGCTCAAGCAGCTCGCGCGCACGCTTTTCCGCGTCGGCGCGCGACATGCCCGCAAGACGCAGCGGAAAGCAGATATTAGCAAGACAGGTGCGCTGCATGAGCAGATTAAAGCTCTGGAATATCATCGTTACCTCACGTCGAACGGCACGAAGCTCGCGCTCTCCGAGCGCGCCGATATCCACACCGTCGATATCTACGGTGCCGGAGGTCGGGCGCTCGAGCATATTGATGCAGCGAACGAGCGTACTTTTGCCCGCGCCGCTCATGCCTATGATGCCGTAGATATCTCCGTCGTTTATCGTGAGATTTATATCATTAAGTGCCTCGACGGTACCTTCCGCCGTTTCAAAGGTCTTTGACAGTTTTTATTTATTGTTATCATTATATTATGTATCTTTCTTTGTCGGTCGTTTGCGGCGAAGCGGACGGGCATGCACAGTCGGCATTACACCGTTCCTCCGTCATACGGAAGAAATACGAAATACCGTCTCCCGACGGGAAAATATGCGGATTTGTTAAAGGGTCTTTAACGCACCAAAAGTACCCCCGAAAACTCGGGCGTACTTTCGGTACTCGGATACTGCGCCGGTCAGCTATTACTTAAGAATGTCGAGTGAGGTCTCCTTGCCTGCGTATATGCCCATCGGCTCAACATGGATGGAAGCAACAGATACTACATGAGTACCGTTCTCCTTATTGAAATCGTCGAGGTAGGGCTGATGCTGGAAGTAGTTTGCATAGCAGTCGCCGCTTTCAACAACATTGTTAGGCTGTACATAGTCAGTGAACTCTACGATGTCGAGGGTTATATCCTTCTCAGCGAGGATGGTCTTGACAACGCCGAGGATCTCTGCATGGGGAGAGGGAGAGGAAGCTGCGATCTTGATGGTCTGACCCTTGAGTGCATCGTAGTCAACAGAAGAATCAAAGCCGTCGGTCGGGTTGGAAACAACACTTACGATGTTGCCCTGGTAGGTCTCTTCGATGTAGTCCTTTACCTTCTGGCTCGAAGCTGCCGCAACAAGCGCCTTAGTCAGATCGGAGCTCTCATTGCCCTTCTTAACCGCAATGTTGTTGAGTATGCGGAATAGGAGCCCTCGATAGCGAGCGAATCCTTTGTGGGCGAGAGATTTGCGGGGATAGCGTAGTTGGAGTTGATAACTGCGAATGAAACATCACGGAGGATGTTAGGAAGCTGAGCTGCCTCAACCTCACGGAAGGTGATGTTTTTCGGATTCTCAATGATGTCGGAAACCGTTGCGGTGATGCCTGCGCCCTCGCGGAGCTTGATGATGCCCTCCTGCTCGAGAAGCTGAAGTGCACGAGCCTCGTTCGTAGTATCGTTAGGAACCGCGATCTCGATCTTCTTGGGTCTCGGTGCTGCTCGAACCGCCTGCGGTAGTCTCTGTGCCGGTGTTCGAATCGCCTCCGCAGGATGCAAGCGCTGCGGTCAGTGCGAGTACGGAAGCAACTGCTGCGATAAGTGAAATAATTCTCTTCTTCATTTTCGTATTTCTCCTTTTCGGTGTTTGTTGTTTTCTTGTGATGTACGCATTATACACCATAGATACGCGAATGTCAAATACACGAAAAATATACGTATCCATAGCTTCAATCTATATCTCTATACATTCTTATGCAGCAACGTGTGAATTTCGACCGAAACTAACACGACGAAAATATAGGTCGGCACAGCCTTCACTGCGCATATTCCGACACTGTGCCGCACATCTTATGTAAAAAGAGCTGCATCCCCACAGGGCCGCATCAGGCTCGGTAAGGATGCAGTATCACTCTATTGTTTTCTTATCTGAGAAATTCCGTACCGGCATTCGTCGGTATTCGTCGGTATTCCCTCTCGCTTCGTCTGTCAGCTCGGTCTCGCCGGACCGCGATCACTTCATCTGTCCGCTCTCTCGACGCAGATAACGCTTTATCTCGCTCAGATACAGCTCGCCCATTCGGGAGAGAAATGTATTCTTCTTCATAATATAGCCTATCTCCATCATATTCGGCGTATCACCCTCTGCCTCTATAATAGGCACCGCAACATATCCGTCGCCGTTCAGCTCGCCGCAGATTATGCCCGAGCAAACGGTGTATCCGCCGAGTCCGACCATCAGATTAAGCATCGTAGCGCGGTCGGTAACATGGACCGTTCTCTTAAAAGTATCCGGACTGTACAGCTCCTCCGCAAGATAGAACGAGCTGCCCTGCCCCTGCTCAAACGAGAGACAGGGGTACGGCTCGAGGTCGGCGAGAGTTACACCCTCGCACGAGGCAAGCGGATGCTCGCGCCAGAGATACGCATATGCCCGGCAGTCAACTATCCTATGAAATTCAAGTCCGGAAGCCTCGAGCATTTTTTTTGCCTATCGCCTTGCGGTTATAGTCGGAAAGATAAAGGATGCCGATCTCGCTGCGCATATTTGCCACGTCCGATATGACCTCTCCGGTCTGCGTCTCGCGAACGGCGAAATCGTATTCTGCCATATCAAAAGCCTTAGCCATCTCAACGAAAGCCTGAACGGCAAATGAATAGTGCTGCGCCGAGACGGCGAATTTCTTTTTCAGGCTGCTCTCGCCCACATACTTTTCGAGCAGGCTCTCATACTGCTGATAAAGCTGCCGCGCATACAGCAAAAACTCCGCACCGTCAGCCGTAGGCGTAACGCCTCTGCCGCTGCGATAGAATATCGTTCCCGTTTCCCTCTCGAGCTCCTTTACGGCACTCGACAGCGAGGGCTGACTGACATACAGCATCTCGGCAGCGCGGCTGAGCGAGCCCGCCTCGGAAATCGTTATGATATAGTGCAGCTGCTGCAGGGTCATACTTGTTCCTCCGTGCCGATACGGCGATCAAAACTTAACTCTTCCGTCTCTGCGGAAGCAACTCTTCCTTATGATATCATGCATCGGGCGGTTTTTCAAGATTTTTTCAATAAAAAACGTCCCGACGATTGAAAAAGACACCGATTTTTGCTATAATGTAATGAGAAAAACACATCTGAGCATTTCCGCCGGATAACCGCGCGGCGGATGCATCCGATGCTGATATACTCGACGAACGGCAGATGCGCCCGACACCGATATACTCAGCGCACAGAAAAAACGCCTCAACACAACACAGCTGAAAAGGATAATATAAATGCTGAAAAGATTCATAAGCTACTACCGCCCGCACAGGCTGCTGCTGTATTCCGACCTGCTCGCGGCGCTTCTTGCATCACTCATCGGAATTCTCTATCCCATAACCACTCGAAGAATGCTGACCGACTACATCCCGAATCGGCTGTACAGCTCCATAATCACCGCGGGTGTTTTCCTGCTCGCGCTCTATATCGTACGCATGCTGCTCAACTACTTTATGCAGTTCTACGGTCACGTGATGGGCGTTCGAATGCAGCAGCACATGCGCCGCGATATGTTCGACCATCTCGAGAGCCTCTCGTACTCATACTACGACGATCACGAGACCGGTGAGATAATGTCACGCATAACCACCGACCTGATGGACATAAGCGAGCTGGCGCATCACGGTCCCGAGAATGTGATAATATCGTTCATCACCGTTGTGATATCATTTGTATATCTGATGGGCATCAATCTGCCGCTGACGCTGATAATCTTCGCATGCGTGCCGCTGCTGCTCATCCTCTCTACTCTGCTGCGCAAAAAGCAGGTCAGCGCCTTTCGCGAATGCCGCCGCACTCTCGCCGAGATAAATGCATCTATCGAAAGCTCGGTATCCGGCATACGCGTGACAAAGGCGTACTGCAACGCGCAAAAGGAAAAAGGGAAAAATTCGAGGTCGGCAACTCCCGATTTGCCGCCGCGCGCTACAAAGCATATAAAGCTATGGGGCAGCTTCATGCCGGCACGACCTTTATCACCGACATTTTCAACGTCGTTGTGCTCATTGCAGGCGGACTGTTCCTCTATCGCGGCAGCATCACGCTCGGCGACTACTCGGCATTTGTCGTTTCGGTAGGTCTGTTCATCACACCGATAACCACCCTTATCAACTTTATGGAGACATATCAGGACGGTATATCCGGTTTTGAGCGTTTCGTCGAAATAATGGACACCGCACCCGAGCGCGACACTCCCGGTGCTGTCGACGCAGGAGTACTGCGCGGCGATATCGAGCTGCGCGACGTTTGCTCCGCCTATGACGGAAAGCCCGTCCTGCGCGGCATCTCGCTCACTATCGCTCGCGGCTCCAAGATAGCTCTCGTCGGTCCGTCCGGCGGCGGAAAAACGACCGTATGCCATCTGCTTCCCCGATTCTACCCCGTATCGTCCGGCAGTATAACGATAGACGGCGAAGATATTTCGCACTACACGCTCGAATCACTGCGGAGGAATATAGGCATAGTACAGCAGGACGTATACCTCTTTAATGCCTCCATACGCGACAATATCCTATACGGCAGACTCGACGCGACCGATGAGGAGGTCGTCGAGGCGGCAAAGAACGCAAGCATTCACGACTACATCATGGGTCTGCCCGAGGGGCTATGACACGGTGATAGGCGAGCGCGGAGTAAGGCTGTCCGGCGGTCAGAAGCAGCGGTTGTCTATCGCCAGAGTATTTCTGAAAAACCCCGCGATACTCATTCTCGATGAGGCGACAAGCGCGCTCGACAACTCGACAGAAATACAGATACAGGAGGCGCTCGACCGACTGAGCAGCGGCAGAACGACGGTAGTCGTTGCGCACCGCCTCTCAACCGTACGCAACGCAAGTGAGATAGCGGTCATATCAGACGGACGAATAATCGAGCAGGGCACGCATGAGACGCTGCTCGATAAGAACGGAGTATATGCACAGCTATACAGCCTGCAATTCCGCGAGGATGAGCTGCTGCATCCCTCAAGCGCCGCACCGATTCCCGCAAAGAGCACAAGGGGGGAATAACGGTGAACGAGATTACGAAAAGTAAGCAAAACGCCGTCCGAAGCACCGAGAAGATACTCCTCTCTGATGGGGCAAAATACGTTATAGACGCGCTTGAAGCAGCGGGATACCGCGCCTATGCGGTCGGCGGGTGCGTGCGTGATGCGCTGCTCGGTACAGCTCCGAGCGATTACGATGTCACTACATCCGCACTGCCATACGAGGTGTGCGGAGTTTTTTGCAGCCGATACGGTCATTCCCACCGGAATAAAGCACGGCACCGTTACCGTTCTTGCACACGGCGAGCCGATAGAGGTAACGACCTTTCGCACCGACGGAAGCTACACCGACCGCAGAAAACCGGATTCGGTTCGTTTCTGCCGTACGCTCGAAGAGGATCTTTCGCGCCGAGATTTCACGATAGGGGCAATAGCATATTCCGAGAGCGAGGGCATCATCGACCCATACGGCGGACGGCGGGATATCGAGCACAGAGTTATCCGCTGTGTAGGCGGCCCGCATGCGCGACTCTCCGAGGATGCACTGAGAATACTGCGCGCATTGCGTTTCTCCGCCACGCTCGGCTTCCCGATAGAGCCGGAGACAGACCGTGCGCTGCGCGAGCTGGCACCGCTGCTAAACAGGATAAGCGCCGAGCGCTGCCGCGAGGAGCTGCTGCGCCTGATATGCGGACGCGATGCGGTACGTGTGCTGCGCGAGTATGTATCGGTACTCGGCGTGATAATGCCCGAGCTGCTGCCGATGGTCGGCTTTGATCAGAGGAATATCCACCACATATACGATGTCTACGAACACACGCTCCATGTGATTGGCGGCACGCGCCAGATGCCGGTGCTGCGGCTGTCCGCACTGTTTCATGACATCGGAAAGCCGAGCTGCTACGAGCTCGGCGCAGACGGTCAGGGGACATTTTCGCGGTCATCCGGAGCGAAGCACCGAGATAGCGAGCGGAATAATGCACCGTCTCCGATTTGACGGTGAAACGATGCGGCAGGTGCTGCTGCTCGTCCGCTGGCACGACCGACAGATAGAGGAGACCGAGCGCGCGGTGCGTCGGGCACTGAATAAGCTCGGACGGGATATGTTCTTTCTGCTGCTCGAGCTGAAGGTGGCGGACAACCTTGCTCAGTCGCCCGCTTACCGTGACCGAAAGCGCAGCTGTGAGGTCCTCGACAGCATTGCCGAGGAGATAATCGAACGGGGGAGACTGCACCGAGCGAAGCGGACTTGAGATAAACGGAAGCGACCTTATCGCTCTCGGAATGCATACCGGTCCCGAGATAGGCGCGGTGCTCGAGCATATATTTGAAGCGGTCCTCTCCGGAGAACTGCCGAATAACCGTTCCGAGCTTCTTGCGCGGGCAAAGGAGCTTATCGGCTGCGATAACGCAGAATTCGATCCTGCCCGGAACAATGCCGCCGCTCATAATAAAGAGTAATAACGTCGGCAGTCAGAGCAATATCAATGCTGTGCAAAGAACCGCCGCATCCGACATAACGACAAAAAGCATCCGTACGACAAGCAGAGTATTCTGCATGCCATGCGGATGCTTTATATTAGCACGGTAATAGATTATTGTGCGGTGATCACTGCGCGAGCGTTTCAGCCGTCTTAACGTCGGTCTGCTCCGCAACGATGAGATACCGAGCCGAATCGTCCCACATGTAGCAGGTAGAGAGGATGAGTATCGGCTTATCGCCCTTTATCCGCTCGCCGTCGGCAAAGCAGTTATAGCTGCTGTTTGAAGCATATATTTCGGAGATAAGCGCATCGAGCGTAGCCTTATTCGTATAATCGGTCTCGTACATAAGATGACGATCGTCGAATTCGACGGCTGCCGCAATGCGGTACTCTATCTCGCGGTCGGGCAAATAGATCTTTATCTTATCGTGCAACTTCATATACTCCGAGTCGCAGTAGCTCTTCTGAAAGAACGAAAAATACGGGGTCTTGGAGTTCGTGTTGCCGTTCATATTGTGCCCGTATATAACGGTAACGGATCGGTAAAGTCGCTCTTATTGTAGCTCTCGATATAGATCGAGCCTGCGGGATTATATGTACCGTCAAAAATAATGCATAAGGTAAAATTCATCATATGTCGGGTGCTTGACGACCGGATAGGACACGGTCGTATCGGGTATCTCGATATATGCCACCGTATCGGGATATTCCTTCTTCAGCTCGTCAAAATCATGAGGGCTCACATATTCGCCGAGCCGCGTCTGTCCGGGCGAGTCGGAAGCTGTCGATTCCGCAAGAGATGCGGTATCGGCTGTCGTCTCCGTACCGTCGCCGCCTCCTCGACGCGAGAATACCGTGCAGACGGTAATAATGACAGCGAGCAGAACGACACCGACCGCTATCATTGCTATCATCGGCAGCTTTTTCTTTATCTCTGCCTTTTTAGCCGAGCTTGAGGTACGGGACTTCTTTTCTTTTTCCATCTATGATACTTCCTTTCGGGGCGTGGCGCAACGGATGCGGCGGGTATTTCGGCTCAGGCTCTATGCTCCGCGATAAAGCGGCGGTACCACTCAAAGCTGCGCTTCGAGTCACCTCGAGAGTGTCGAAATCGGTATGCATTATTCCGAACTTAAAGCTCCTGCCGGCGCTCCATTCAAAGTTGTCCATAAGACTCCACAGATAATAGCCGCGAATATCAAAGCCCTCGTCGATAGCCTTCTCGAGCCACTCAAGAAAGCCTCCGACATAGCGTATGCGATCGCAGTCCTCTATCATGCCGCTCTGCGCATCGACCTGTTCCTCGCCGATGGAATATGTTCCGTTTTCGGTGACGATGATCGGTATCTTGAGGTCGTAGAGGTCGTGCATAAGATGAATAGCGTCGTAAACGGCACGGGGATAGTACTCGGTGCGGTTGTTAAGAAAGTTTCCGCCCTGCGAGAAGTCCGCCGCAGCACGCTGATCGGCGCTGACCGGAACGCGGTTATATACGTTTAGTCCGTAATAGTCGATAGGCGCGGATATCCTGCGCAGATCGTCCTTTCCTATCTCCATCAGCGTGCCCTCTGCGGCGAGATGCTCAAGCAGATAGTCGCTGTAACGGCCCGCAAAAACGGGATCGGTATAGAACTTCCAGTTGCGCTCATCCTCATCTATGACAAGCGCGCGGTCAGCCTCCGAGTCGGTAATGGCATGACGCTTCCATATATCGATAACGATGCCTATCAACGAGTCGCGCAGATTCTCCGCACGGAAAGCCTCGACGGCGGCACCGTGAGCAAGCAGGATATTATGGCGAGCCTGATTTCCCCCAGCTCTCGTTCGTATACCCGGGAGCAAAGCCGCCGTGCGCATATCCTACATAGGTCGCTATCGGCTCGTTTACCGTGCTCCACATCGGCACAAGATCGCCGAGCGCGCGGAACATCTTATCCGCATATTCGCCGAACCACTCCGCAGCATCGCGGTTGCGCCAGCCGCCTCTGTCCTCGAGCACCTGCGGCAGATCCCAGTGATAGAGCGTCACATTCGGCTTTATACCGTGTTCGAGCAGCTTTGTCATGCAGCGCTTGTAATAGTCGACGCCGATCGGATTCAGCGCGCCGGTGCCCTGCGGCAGCACACGTGACCACGATATTGACATGCGGTAGGAATCGACACCGAGACGCACGAGATTTTCAAGATCGCGATCAAAACGATTGTAGCTGTCGCAGGCGACGGCGGGGGTCGTACCGTCCGCTATCTTACCCTGCTTCTCCGCAAATGTATCCCATATACTCGGCGTTCTTCCGCCCTCGAGAGCACCGCCCTCGACCTGTCCGGCACTTGTCGCCGTACCCCATATAAAGCCCTTCGGAAATGGCATAGCTTATCCTCCGTACCGCAGCCGCGGCATTTTTTATGACAGCATATTATCCTCCGGCACACCCGGCGGGAAGTTTTCGTCGAAGCACGCTGCAATCAGCCCATCGAATCGAAATGCTTCTCGGCGCATTTGCCCGCACAAAACGATATCCTACCAAATCGGGGTGCGCGGTCGTGCGGTGCTGCCTGACATTTTTCATATAAAGCATAGCACATTTTCGGTCGAAAATCAACCTAAAATTGAAAATATACTGTTCTTACACACGCCGAAGCAAAGCGGAGATGAAATGCGCCGTAGGTTCGGCTTCTCTGCCGCATCCGGGCCATCGCTCCGTTCTCCGCGATGCTCACAGTATTCCGAGCCTTGTTTTTTTCCGTCTTATGCCTTGCGTGCTATAATTATCGCCAACGATCTGCCGTCCGTGATGTGCCGACTTGCATGCTCACGCCTCGGGATCCAAGCTCTGTCTCAGCCTCACATACTCCGCCTCGACCCGCGTCCCGCTGATATCACCGGAGCCTCGCTCCAGCGATCCCGCAGTACCGTTGCCGAGCTTGACCGCCGCTATGCGCTCAACGGTCGGCGTCGGCTTTAACGTACAGCACGGTACAGCCGAGGCTCAACTTGCCGTCCGGTGTGATATATCTGCCCGGTATCTGCTGACCGACATAACCGTTTATCACACCTATACGCCTAATTATCTCGCCGGTGCAGATATTCTGCTCGTCGCACACATCGTCGACAGCGGCAAGGCTCTGCGCCTTTGTGATCGTGTCCGAGCCGCCTGTGTACACGCAGTTATTCAGCAGAAAAACCGATTTGTCGACGCCGCCGGTGTACGGCTCGTATTCCGGCGTTCCTGAGCGATGCGGCATACAGCATAAGATCCGCAAAGCCGAAGTGTCCCTCCTCGTCCGCTGCCTGACATATTTTTCATTTCATAGCTCGGCAGGATCGGCGTAAACTCTGCGCTGCGCACTCCCGATCCCGCCGGTATATCGAGCAGCTTGCTGCCTCCGGCGTAAACAACAAGCGGCTTAGTGGTCTGCACCAGTGACGAGAATTTGTATTTTGTTCCCGGCGTGAGCGAGACGGTGGTCTTGAGATAGTTTGAGGAATACGCCCATCCGGTAATTCCGGTAGCTGTCGCCGAAACGGTCGCTGCCGATACAGAGCTTGACGTTTTGACCGGCACGAACGAATTATTATTAATGAGATTGTACCCCACGTAGGTTTTATCGCATTCTTTCCGTAAACGCGGCAGCTGCGCAGATGAAAGCCGGGCGATGCCTCCCATGACACGCCGTCCGTACCGCTGACATACACCATCTCGTACGGTGCGTTTACGGTATGTGCGCTGCGATGGTGTCTCATGCGTTATCGCCCGAGGCACTCGCAGGATGCCTTATAAAGGACTGCCCCGCAGCGGTAAACGGCTCGAAATACAGCACATACGCATACCCCGGCTTATATATCGGCTCGGCGGTTGCAAAGCGGCAGCCGGACGGAAGCGTAACACTGACGGTACTTCCGGTAACAAAACTCTATCGAGCAATCGAGAGCGAATACACCGTAAGCGTGGTAACGCGGTCCGGAGCAGACATATCGAATACCCTCCGCG
>VOFK01003578.1_pt1 | contig 75633 bp, 99 predicted proteins | sample 5384121 | NCBI WGS metagenome assembly VOFK01 (sample SAMN12384730, study PRJNA508395) | human gut metagenome | isolation source: healthy gut J | host: Homo sapiens
TTCGGTTAACCATTGCGAGCTGACGCCCCTGCGCACGTGACGCGCGATCGCCTTCAACGAGCGCAGCGATCTCCATAACGACGACAAGGAGCGTATCTGCGCCCGTGCGGCGGCGCTTGTGGAGCCCGATAGCTTTGTGTATATCGATTCGGGCTCCACGACCCTCAAGCTCATCGAGCATCTTCCGCGCCTTGAGAGTGTCACCTATGTGACCGATTCCGTGCTCCATGCTCAACGTCTCGCTCCTGCGTGGTATGCGTACCGTGGTGCTGGGCGGCGAGCTTAAACCCGAGACCGAGGCGCTCGTTGGCCCCGATGCCCTGGCAAACCTTAGACCGCTACAACTTTAACTGCGGCTTTTGGGGGCTCTAACGGCATTGCCGCCGAGCAGGGCTTTACGACGCCCGATATCGAGGAAGCGCAAGTCAAGCGTATCTCGATGCGCCATACAGCCAAACGCTTCGTAATCTCGGACGCCAGCAAATTTGGCATGGTGGCACCCGTAAAATTCGCGGACTTCCGTGACGCAACGGTTATCACCGCAGGCGAGGTGCCCGCCAAGTACCAGACGATGGAAAACGTCATCACGGTTTAGCAACGGGGCGAAGTAAGGCCAAAACCACCACAAAGGTGCCTGTCCCCACTGTGGCGGTTAGTAACGAAAACCGAGTAGTTTTCTCAATAGAAAAACGGCAACGTCCATTACGGGCGATGCCGCTATTGTTGTCTGCCGTTTTGTCTAAGTCTGTAACAACTAGACCGTTAAAAGTGGGTTAGATGTTACAGATTGAGATTCTTCCGAACCGCGCCGTCCCTTTGTCTCGATCTGTAACATCTGGGACCGATTTTGCCGAGTTATTGTTATAGATTGAGATTATTTCCTTGAGGGGATTCGAATGTCTCGATCTGTAACAGATAGACCGCAAAATGGGCTTTAGCTGTTACAGATCGAGACGTTTTGGCGCCACGGCTGAGCCATTGCGGCAAACCCGCCACAAAGGTGCCTGTCCCTTATTGGCGGGTTTTAGGGCTCCCAGGGGCAGGGGGCTTCGATGTGGATGTGCTCGCCGGTTACGGGATGCGTGAAGGACACGCTGTGGGCGTGGAGCATCAGGCCGCAGGGGCGCGGCGTTCCGTACAGGTCATCGCCCACCGGGGATGGCGCTCGCTGGCCAGATGTACGCGGATCTGGTGCTTGCGGCCGGTGAGCAACTCGACATCGATATACGAGCGCGTGGGCAGGCCACGGCGGCTCTTAAGGCGCTTGAGCACCTTCACGCGCGTTTGAGACGGCTTGCCGCTGGCGCCGACACGCATCTTGCGGCTATCGTGGCGATCGCGAGCGATAGGCTTGTCGATGAGCTTCTCGTTCCAGTCGATTTTGCCCTCGGCCAGCGCCAGATAGTGCTTTTCGAACGCGTGGTCGATGATCATCTGGTCAAAGGCGGGCTGCGTCTGCTTGTCGAGTGAGAACAGCACCACGCCGGTGGTGTCACGGTCCAAGCGGTTGAGCGGCTGCATGTCGGTCGCGGCAAAGCCGTCGCCCATCGCCAGCAGCAGGTCGCTGGCGTAGTCGGTGAGCGTGCGTTCACCGGTGCCGTCGCCGTGGACGATCATGCCGGCGGGCTTGTCGATGGCCATGAGCCAGGCATCGCAGTAGAGGACTTGAGGTTCTTCGTTCACGTGTAAGCCTTTCGGTTAGCTGATTCCCACAAACATGCAGCCCGAGGTGGCGCCGCGCAGGCGGGCGGCGGGCTTGCGGCCGGCTTGAGCCGCCTCGACGGCGCGACGGACGCGAGCGACGGCACGGCCAATCTCATCGGCCTCGAGCAAGGTTCCGTCGACCATAAGACGGCGCACGCCGGCATCGAGCAGCTGTGGAACCTGCGGTGTGAGGTCGATGGGGTAGGCGTCGTACAGGCGAGAGCGGCCGTGGATGTCAGTGCGGACGGGCATGACCTTTCCGTCGATATTCTTGAGCGAGAGCTTGCGGGCACGCAGGCGGCAGTTGGCACAATCGTGGATGCAGCCGTTGGCAACCTGCAGAATGCAATGCTCGCTTGTCATGACGCGCGGGCGGCCAAAGACGGTGATGCCTAGAGCCGCGGGCGCGGCGGCGCCGAGCGAGACAATCTCGTCGAGTGTGATCTCGGGCGAGAGCCAAAACGCACCGGCTCCGCGCTCGGCAAGCGCCTCCATGCAGGGCGTGTTGTGCACCGGCAGGCAAGAGCGAACCTCCGCCGTGGCGCCAACCTGGGCGGCCAGCGCGAGCTCAGAGATGTTGCCAATATCGACCGTGGCACCGGCAACAACCCACGGGTCAACGCGCTCGTGGTCGACGGTGCGGCAGACCTCGTCGAGTACGGGTACGATGCCCTGCTCAAATGCATCGGCGGGGGAGAGCTCCGCCGCATCGAGCGCGTCGGTGGTCATGTAGATGCGCGTTGCACCCTCCCGCCCGCGCTGCCTCGGCGGTCTCGAGCGAGGTGACGGTGGCGCAGATCTGCGGCTCGTCGCGGTAGTGCTCGGGCGCGGGGCGGGAATCACTGGTGACAATCGCCGGCAGCTCGAGCGTTTTCGCGCGCTCCGCGTACGGCGCCAGAATGGCCTCTTCCAGCGCCTTGCAAGCGGCGGCGCGCACCTTATGTACGGCGGAGAAACCCATGCCACAGCCCTCATCGAGCGCCACCTCAAAGCTCGCAGCCTCAAAGGGAGAGGAGCCCATGCGCCCGACGTGCTCAACCAGATCGGATGCCTCGACGGCGCGGGTCTTGGCGGCCTCGACGGTGAAGCCCGTGGCGGTGGCCGTAAGCGAAGGATCGTCGCAACAGGTGAGCGTAACGGTAAACGGCTCGCCCAGACGCGCCACGACGGACACGTCAACAGCTCGGCGGCGCAGCACATCGCGCTTGAGCGCGGCGCCGGCGGCGTCGATGGCGCGCTGACTGCGAATCACGCGGACGCGGCAGCCCTCGGGCATGCTGCGGGGCACGCGACACTCGATAACATCACCGGCGGCGGCATCATCGGCGGCAATGGTGGTCAGGAACTGGTCAAACTCGTTATCGTGGCGAAGCTCCAGCAGGTCGCCCTTGCCCACGGGCTCAAGCAGCTCAATGCGGGCGATGGCGGCGCGGCGACGGCGATCGTCGGGCTTGAGGCCGCGCACATCGCGGTTGGCCGGACGGCTGCCCAGTACCGTGCCTACGATCTGGCCGCGGTTGTTGGAACGCTCATAGCTCATCATCTCGTCGCCCGAGGTGCCGTCCTGATAGGCGTGCGTAAAGTCGCGGTTGAAGCAGCGCTTGAGCTGGCGCTGGCGGGCGGCTTCCTCGTCCTTGGCAACGGTGGCTCCGGCCAGCATGTCATCAATCTGATGACGATACACATCGACGATGGAATACACGTAATCGGGGGCCTTCATGCGGCCCTCGAGCTTGAGCGATGCGGCGCCGGCGTCATGCAGACGGCGAACAAGCTGCGACGTGTTGGTGTCGCGCGGGCACAGCGCGCGCTCGCGACCGGCAGGGGAGAGCGAGCGGCCGTTCTCGTCGATCAGCTCGTAGGGCAGGCGGCAGGGCTGGGCGCACATGCCGCGGTTGGCCGAGCGGCCCGCCATGGCAAAGCTCGAAAGCAGGCACAGGCCCGAGTAGCAAAAGCAGATGGCACCGTGGCTAAAGACCTCGAGGTCCACATCGGGCGCGGCGTTGTGAATGGCGGCGATCTCGTCGATGGAGAGCTCGCGCGAGAGAGTCACGCGGTCGGCGCCCTGCTCGCGGCACCAAAGCGTTCCGCGGTCATCATGGATGTTCGCCTGGGTCGAGATGTGCGTCTCGATGCCGGGCATCGTGCGCTTGACCTCAAAGAACAGGCCCCAGTCCTGGATAATGAAGGCGTCGGCGCCCAGCGTGGAGCAGCGATGGATGAGTTGCAGCGCATCGCCCATCTCGGACTGTTTGATGACGATGTTTACCGTGACGTAGACGCGCGACCCGGCTAGATGCGCGGCGCGGCAGGCTTGCTCAAAGGCCTCGTCGGTAAAGTTGGTTGCCTTGCGGCGGGCGTTGAAGCTGCCCATGCCGCAATAGATGGCGTCTGCCCCCGCGGCGAGTGCGGCGGCAAAGGGCTCGGGGCCTCCGGCGGGGGCCAAAAGCTCGGGCCTGCGGTTGGTGGTTCGGCTGGCGGTTGCGGTCATATCCTGCCTTTCAAAATGCTCAGATATTCAAAAGTATAGTGGTGCCGTTGCGGCAGGCGATGCCCGTGCTCCAAGCGGGATAAAGTCTTCAGCAGCTTGGGCTGGCTGACCCCGTTGAGAACCGTTCAGCGGTTCGGGGAAACCGTTGGGCGATAAAATATTCTCGCAAGGTGATAATATTCTTGCATCAAACAGAAACCTTGAGTACTATCCCAATCAAGCGCGGTGTTCAGACCGAACTGTGCCTCCCGGTGTGAACACCGCGCTCACGCTCTCTAATTGATCGTAAGGAGAAAAACATGAGCAAGACCGTCGTGTCTTCCGATAACGCACCCGCAGCCATCGGCCCGTATTCCCCCGGTATCCAGGCCGACAACATGGTGTTCCTGTCCGGCCAGCTGGGCATCGATCCCGCGACCGGCAAGATGCCCGAGGGCGTCGTGGCCCAGGCCAAGCAGTCCCTTGCTAACGTCGAGGCCCTGCTGACTGCCGCCGGCGCTACGTTTGCCGATGTCGTCAAGACCACGGTCTACCTGGCCGACATTGCCGACTTCGCCGCCGTGAACGAGATCTACGCCTCCAAGTTTGAGGCCCCGTTCCCCGCGCGCAGCGCCTTCCAGGTTGCCGCCCTTCCGGCTGGCGGTCTGGTCGAGATCGAGGTCGTTGCCGCTCTCTAAGGCGTTGGCCACAACTAAACATGACATGCAAAAAGACCCTGCAGCGCGTGCGAGCTGCAGGGTCTTTTGTTAAGTGACGGATCGCTTGTGGAGCCGCGCTTCATTTTGCTCGTTAGCCCTTCCTTGCGAACTTTTTGCAGGTAGCGGTAGACGCTGGGCTCCGAGATGCCCAGCGCGGTGGCGGCGCAGGCCACGGCGCCCTTTGAGCATGAACACCCCGTTACCGTTGAGGTGGCGAATGACGTCCACGCGGTCGCTCTGACCAAGCGACGCTACATCCAGCCCGCGCGCGCTCAGCAACTCGGCAATGCTGCGGTCGATGAGCTCCTGTGTAGACTCCGAAAGGCTTTCGACCTCGATAGGGGCGGGCTCCGTGCGCGTTGGCGCCGCGTCGAAGCACGCCATGAGCTGCTGCGCCATGGCGTTGATGGAGCGTACGGTCGAGAGGTCGGTGTTGACGCAGAGCATACCGACGATCTCGTCATTCTCGCGGATAAAGTACGTCGCTGACTCCAACGTCTTGCCTCCGGCGCCGCGGCCCTCGTAGCCCGTAATAAACGGCAGGTCGCGATACTTGGCGTCGTGCATGATCTTGAGTGCCAGATCGGTGGCGGGACCGCCGACCTTGCGGCCGCTCACGATGCCGTTGCGAATATCGACGATGGCGTGGTCGGGATCCGAGAAATCGTGCAGCACGATTTCGCTGTTTTTGCCGAGTATCTGCTCCAGAAAAATCGACCATCGGCAAAAAGCGGCGTACGGTCTCGTTCACGGGCAACTCCTTTGGGTGAAATCGGAAATGTTCATAACAATTTTTTCTCATGGTAACACGCTGCCCATTCACTCGTATATCCGCAGGTACATTGCGTAATGCAGACGAACGGTAGGAATTTAGCGGTAAACGGTTGACCAAAAGAAATGTTAGATGTTATTTTGACCAGACACTTTCCTGACCTGCGGAAATGCATTATTTCAGCTGAAGAATAGTCTGATAACAAAAAATTATTATTGAGAATGAGAATCATCTTTAATACGATATGCAATGAAGGCACAACCTCAACCCCGCACTGCGTCACAATAGAGCGTTAGATGCGAAAACAACTATTTCGAGGATTGGTGGTCAAATGACCCAGGAGACGGTTACGAACGGCACTGAAGCCCTGTTCACTCGCGAAGGCATGCCGCCCGTTAAGGAAATGATCCCGTGTGCCCTTCAGCATGTACTGGCATCGTTTGCCGGCATCATTACCCCGGCGGTCATCATGGCCGGCGTCTACGGCTTTAATAGCCAGCAGAGCACCGACATCATTCAGGTTGCACTCATTCTTTCGGCGATCGACACGGCCCTTCAGGCCTTCGCTCCCTTCCGTCGCATTGGCGGCGGCCTGCCCATCGTCATGGGCGTTTCGTTCGCGTTCCTGCCGGCCCTTCAGGCCATGGGCGCCTCGGGCTTTAGTTTTGGCGCGCTGCTGGGCGGCGAGATCGTTGGCGGTGCCGTCGCGGTCCTCTTTGGTCTGGCCTACAGCAAGATTAAGTGGCTGTTCCCGCCCGTCGTGACCGGCACGGTCATCTTCTCCATTGGCGTCTCTCTCTATCCCACGGCCGTCAAATACATGGCCGGTGGCATGGGCACGCCGTTGTGGGGCACCCCGCAGGCATGGTGCGTCGCTCTTATCACCTTCGCCGTGGTCTTTGCGCTCGCCAACTTTGGCAAGGGCACGCTCAAGCTGGGATCCGTGTTCTTTGGCATGATCGTTGGCATGATCGTTTCGATTCCCTTTGGCATGATCGACTTCTCCAGCGTTGCCACCGCTCAGGTCTTCGCCCTTCCCAAGCTCATGCCCTACGCGCTCGAGTTTGATCCCGAGGTCTGCATTACCCTCGCCGTCGTGTTCCCCATGGTTGCTATTCAGGTTATCGGTGACGTCTCCGCCGCCTGCCTGGGCTCCATCGACCGTATGCCCACCGAGCGCGAGCTTTCCGGCGCTATCGTGTCCCAGGGCCTCACTTCTATGGTCGGCGGCCTGCTGGGCGGTCTTCCCACCAGCGCCCTTGGCCAGAACGTGGGCATCATCTGCTCCAACAAGGTCGTCAACAAGTGGGTCTTTGTGATCATCGCGGCCGTCTTTGCCATCGCCGGTCTGTTCCCGCAGCTCTCTGCCGTGCTCTCCGCTATCCCGCAGCCCGTCATCGGCGGCGCGACCGTCGGCGTCTTTGGCACCATCACCATGAACGGCGTGCGCATGTTCACCCGCGAGGGCCTCACGCAGCGCACTACCACTATCGTCGGCACCTCCGTCGTCTTTGGCCTGGGTATCTGGATGGCCAGCGGTTGCCTTGCCGGCGAGGGCATGCCCACCTGGGTGTCCACCGTCATCGGCTCCAACGCCGTAACCCCCACCGCCATCATGGCCATTGTCCTTAACCTGATCCTTCCGCAGACGCCGGTCGTGGCTCAGCACATCGATGCCGCCAAGGATGCCGCTGTGAATCTGGTCTTGCCCGAGAGCAAGAAGTAACCAATTCGGTGCTATTCGTCGGCGGACGCATCGCCTCGTCCGCCGACGCCATGCGGCGCCAAGCCGCCGCACTTCAAAGGGCTCGTCCCTTTGGTGAAGCGCGTTGACGGGGAGAGGGCCCGTTTCCGGTGTAGGCCGGCGCTTCGCACTTCCGCCATGTCAGAGGTGTCAAACCCCGCCCCTGATGTTGAAGGGAGCATTTATGCTTCTGGTCGCTAACGGTTCCGTCTTTACCCGCAACGCTCAGACTCCGTTCATTCCCAACGGTGCGGTCGCCATTGACGGAGATACGATCGTCGAAGTGGGCCCCGAGCGCGAGCTCAAGGCCAAGTACCCGGATGCCGAGTACGTCGACGCCCAGGGCAACCTCATCATGCCCGGACTTATCAACTGCCACACCCACATCTACTCGGGTCTGGCCCGCGGCCTTGCCATTAAGGGCTGCAACCCCACCAACTTCCTGGAGAATCTTGAGCAGCAGTGGTGGAAGATCGACGACAACCTGACGCTCGACGGCACCAAGGCCAGCGCCTATGCCACGATTCTGGATTCCATCCGCGACGGCGTCACCACGATCTTCGATCACCATGCGAGCTTCTGCGAGATCCCGGGCAGCCTCTTCACCATTAAGGACGCAGCGCAGGAGCTGGGCATGCGTTCGTGCCTGTGCTACGAGGTCTCTGATCGCCGCGGCCAGGAAAAATGCGACCAGGCCATTGCCGAGAACGCCGAGTTTGCCCAGTGGGCCGCCAAGGAGCGTCGCGATAACGACAACCACATGATCGCCGCCATGTTTGGCGGGCACGCCACCTTTACGCTTTCGGACGAGACCATGGACAAGATGGCCGAGGCCAACAACGGCCTGACCGGCTTCCACATCCATGTGTGCGAGGGCATGAATGACGTGTGGGACTCCCGCCTCAACCGCGGCGGCATCAGCCCCGTCGAGCGCCTGCTGCAGCACAACCTGCTCGGTCCCGACACCATGCTCGGCCACTGCATCCACGTGACACCTGCCGAGATGGACATCGTCAAGGAGTCCGGCACCTGGCTCGTCAACAACCCCGAATCCAATATGGGCAACGCCGTGGGCTGCGCCCCCGTGCTCGAATTGTTCTTCCGCCGCGGCATTCCTGTGTGCATGGGTACCGACGCCTACACTCACGATATGCTCGAGAGCCTTAAGGTCTTCCTGATCATTCAGCGCCACAACGCCGCTATGCCCAACGTGGGCTGGTGCGAGGCCATGACCATGCTGTTCGAGAACAACGCCAAGATGGCGAGCAAGTACTTCGATCGCAAGCTCGGTGTGCTCGAGGCCGGCGCTGCCGCCGACGTCATCGTTATGGACTACAAGCCCTTTACGCCGCTGAGCGAGGAGAACATCGACGGCCACATGCTCTTTGGCATGATGGGCAAAAACTGCCGCACCACCATCATCAACGGCCGCGTCCTGTACAAGGATCGCGAGTTCGTTGGCATTGATGAGGACAAGATCAACGCGTGGACCATGGCTGAGTCCAAGAAGCTCTGGAGCACGCTCAACGATCGCGCCTACTAATTACAAGTAGATTCACGCGCGTCGGATGTTTCGCCGCATCCGACGCGCGTATAGGCGACCTCCGCGGGGTCGCCGGCGCTGTGCTAGCGCTACACCGTATTTGCGCCCGCCGCGCGGTCTCGCCGGGCGTTACAGAGAGGAGCTCATTATGAGCGACATCATGAGGCCGATCCCGTTTTCGCAGCTGATGAACTGGATCATCGAGGAGCACAAGACTCAGGGCGCCGTCTTTGGCGTGCGCAAGATGGTCACGACCAACCAGGAGGGTGCGCTTCCCATTTTTGACGAGCGCATCGAGACTCCGTTTGGCCCGGCCGCCGGCCCCAACACGCAGCTTGCCCAGAACATCGTGGCATCCTACGTGGCCGGTTCCCGCTTCTTTGAGCTCAAGACCGTTCAGGTTATGGACGGCGAGGAGCTCTCCAAGTGTGTGAACAAGCCCTGCATCGTGGCGCAGGACGAGTGCTACAACTGCGAGTGGTCGACCGAGCTCGAGGTTCCGCAGGCCTTTGCCGAGTACGTGAAGGCATGGTTTGCCTGCCACCTCATCGCTCGCGAGTACGGCCTGGGCAGCCCGGACGGCTTTGTCTTCAACATGTCCGTGGGCTATGACCTCGAGGGCATCAAGAGCCCCAAGGTCGACGCCTACATCGAGGGCATGAAGGACGCCAGCGGCTCCGAGGTTTGGAATGAGTGCCGCACGTGGGCGCTCGCTAACCTGGACAAGTTTGAGCATGTTGACGCTGCGTTTGTCGAGTCCATCCCGGCGCGCGTCTCCAACTCCATTACCGAGTCCACCCTGCACGGCTGCCCGCCGGCCGAGATCGAGCGCATCGCGACCTATCTGATCACCGAGAAGGGCCTCAACACCTACATCCAGTGCAACCCCACGCTGCTGGGCTATGAGTTTGCACGTCAGCGCCTCAACGAGCTGGGCTTTGACTACATCGTCTTCGATGACACGCACTTCCGCGAGGACCTGCAGTGGGCCGATGCCGTGCCCATGTTCGAGCGCCTGATTGCCCTGTGCGCCGAGCGCGGCCTGGAGTTGGCGTCAAGCTCACCAACACGTTCCCCGTCGATGTGACGAGGAACGAGCTGCCCTCCACCGAGATGTACATGTCCGGCCGTTCGCTGTTCTCGCTGACCATCGAGGCCGCCCGCCGCATTACCGAGCAGTTCGATGGCAAGCTGCGCATCAGCTACTCCGGCGGTGCTACGGTCTACAACATCCGCGCCCTGTACGATGCCGGCATTTGGCCCGTCACCCTGGCGACCGACGTGCTCAAGCCTGGTGGCTACGAGCGCTTTAGCCAGATGGCCGGCGAGTTTACCGACCTGGACGGCAAGCCGTTTGAGGGTGTCTCTCTCGACGCCGTGACCGCGATCCAGGTCGATTCGCTCACCAACCCGCTCTACAAGAAGCCGCTGCGCCGCTGCCCGACCGCAAGGTCGCCGGCAAGAGCCCGCTTTCCGACTGCTTTACCACGCCGTGCCGTACGAGCTGCCCCATCCAGCAGGATATTCCCGCCTACCTGGCGGCTGTTGACGAGGGCCGCTACGAGGACGCACTCAACATCATCATCGAGCGCAACGCCCTGCCGTTCATTACCGGCACCATCTGCCCGCATCCCTGCGGCCGTGCCTGCGAGCGTGCGTTCTACGAGCCCGAGGGCGCCCAGATTCCGCGCCAGCAAGCTCAAGGCCGCCCGCGAGGCCATGACGGCCGTGCTGCCCAAGCTGCGCGCCCAGGCCATCGCCAACGACGGCGAGCGCAACGTTGCCGTTATCGGCGGCGGCCCGGCCGGCCTGGCGACGGCGTTCTTCCTGACGCGTGCCGGCGTGCCCGTCACCATCTTCGAGGCCCGCGATTCGCTCGGCGGCGTGGTCCGTCACGTGATTCCCGAGTTCCGTATCGCGAGCGACGATATCTCCCACGATGCAGAGCTCTGCGGCCTTTGGCGCCAAGGTGCAGCTCAACGCCCGCGTGGAGTCCATCGACGAGCTCAAGGCCCAGGGCTTCACCGACGTGGTCGTGGCCACTGGTGCCTGGATGCCCGGTTCCGCCGGCCTGGGCGAGGGCGCCGAGCTCGACGTGCTGGAGTTCCTCGAGGCCGCCAAGAGGGGCGAGAAGCTCGAGCTGGGCGAGGACGTCGTAGTCATTGGCGCCGGCAACACCGCCATGGACGCGGCCCGCGTGGCTAAGCGCCTGGCTGGTGTGAAGAACGTGCGCCTGGTGTATCGCCGCACCAAGAAGCAGATGCCCGCCGACGAGGAAGAGCTCGATCTTGCTCTTGCCGACGGCGTTGAGTTCTGCGAGCTGCTGGCGCCCAAGGCACTCAACGGCGCCGTGCTGACCTGCGATGTTATGGAGCTCGGCGAGCCGGATGCAAGCGGCCGTCGCAGCCCCGTCGCCACGGGCGAGACCGTGGAACTTTCCGCCACCACGGTGATCTGCGCCGTGGGCGAGGGCATCGACGCCAGCCTGTACGATGCCGCGGGCGTCGAGCACGACCGTCGCGGTCGCCTTGCCGCCACTTCCACCGGTGTCGAGGGCGTCTGGGCTGCGGGCGACTGCCGTCGCGGTCCTGCCGCCGTGGTCGAGGCTATTGCCGACGCCGCGGAGGTCGCCCGTGCCATCGCCGGCGTGGACTTTAACAAGTACGCCGACTGCAACGAGCAGGCTGGCCGCGAGGGCACCTGCTACGAGCGCAAGGGGTCGCTGTGCCGCGACAAGCGCAACTGCACCAAGACCCGCTGCCTGGGCTGCGGCTCGGTGTGCGAGGTCTGCTGCGACGTGTGCCCCAACCGCGCCAACGTGGCAATTAAGGTGCCGGGCCTGGCCAAGCATCAGGTCGTCCATGTCGACGGCATGTGCAACGAGTGCGGTAACTGCGCCGTGTTCTGCCCCTACCAGGAGGGCCGTCCCTACAAGGACAAGCTCACCCTGTTCTGGAGCGAGCAGGACATGGAGAACTCCGAGAACGAGGGCTTCCTGGCCGTGGACGAGGACCACTTTAAGGTCCGCGTCGCCGGCACGGTCCGCACCGTCTCGGTCGATGCCGTCAACACCGGTCTTCCCGAGGCCGTCCGCCTGACCATCAGGGCCGTGCGCGACAACTATTCGTACCTTCTTAAGAAATAGGCGAGTCTCTTATGGCCAAATCCATTCAACATCACGTGGCCTACGTTGCCTGCGGAAGCGGTTGCGCTTCCGCAGGCGGCGACGCCCGCTGCAGCGAAGGCTGCATTGGCTGTGGCGCCTGCGTCACGGCCTGCCCCCACGGCGCCATTGCGCTGGTCGATGGCATCGCCCGCGTGGATCGCTCCAAGTGCACGGGCTGTGGCCTGTGCGGTATGGCGTGCCCGCAGCGCGTGATTGCCTTCGTTCCCGGCTACCAGAACATTCCTGGTGCGCTGCAACAACACCGATAAGGGCGCCATTGCCCGCAAGATCTGCGACACGAGCTGCATCGGTTGCGGCATGTGCGCCAAAAAGTGCCCCGCCGGCGCTATCCGCATCGAGGACAACTGCGCCCATATCGACGGCGTGGACTGCCTGTCGTGCGGCATGTGCGCCGTCGTCTGCCCGCATGGCGCCATCCACGACCGCACCGGCATCGCCGCCGGCGTGTAGAAGGGAATCACCATGGCACAGGAATTCACTTTTACCGTTAACGGCGTCGAGCGCACGACGACGGAGAATAAACCGCTGCTGCGCTACCTGCGCGACGACCTGCACATTCACTCCGCCAAGGACGGCTGCTCCGAGGGCGCGTGCGGTACCTGCACCATCCATGTGGACGGTGCGGCCGTCAAGGCGTGCGTGCTGACCACTGCTCTTGCCGCCGGTCGCAACATCGTGACCGTCGAGGGCCTGCCCGAGGACGTGCGCGAGGCCTTCGTGTACGCCTTTGGTGCCGTGGGCGCCGTGCAGTGCGGCTTTTTGCATCCCCGGCATGGTCATGGCGGGCGCAGCGCTCATCGCCGAGGACCCCGAGCCCACCGAGGAGCAGATCTAAGTACGCCATCCGCGGCAATGTCTGCCGTTGCACCGGCTACAAGAAGATTATCGAGGGCATCTCGCTGGCAGCTGCGGTGCTCCGTGGCGAAAAAGCAGATCGACGAGGATCTGGAGCGCGGCGATGACTACGGCGTGGGCAAGCGCGCCTTCCGTATCGACGTGCGCAAGAAGGTGCTCGGCGAGGGCAAGTATCCCGACGACATCGACGAGCTCGATCAGCCGGGCCTGACCTATGCCAGCGCCGTGCGCTCCAAGTATCCGCGCGCCCGCGTGCTCTCCATCGACACCTCCAAGGCCGAGGCCCTGCCCGGTGTGGTGGGCATCCTGCGAGCCGAGGACGTGCCGGTCAACCAGGTCGGCCACCTTATCCAGGACTGGGACGTCATGATCGCCCAGGGCGATATCACCCGCTGCGTGGGCGACGCCATCGTGCTGGTGGTTGCCGAGGACGAGGCGACGCTCGAGAAGGCCAAGAAGCTCGTAAAGATCGATTACGAGCCCGCTGGAGCCCGTGCGCAACATCGCCGAGGCCAAGGCCGCCGACGCCCCGCGCCTGCATGACAGTTTCTTTGCCTTTGGCAACACGGTGGAGCTCAAGGACAACGTGTGCCAGAGCCGTCACGTGACGCGCGGCGACGCCGCCAAGGCGCTGGCAGAAAGCGCGTTTACCGTGACGCAGCGCTTTACCACGCCCTTTACCGAGCATGCCTTCTTGGAGCCCGAGTGCGCCGTCGCCTTCCCGTACAAGAACGGCGTCAAGGTGCAGTCGACCGACCAGGGTGCCTACGATACGCGCAAAGAGTGCGCCCACATGTTTGGCTGGGACAACGAGCCCGAGCGTGTGGTCGTCGAGACCATGCTTGTGGGCGGCGGCTTTGGCGGCAAGGAGGACGTGTCCATCCAGCACCTGGCCGCGCTCGCCGCATATAAGTTCCAGCGTCCCGTGAAGTGCAAACTCACGCGTGCCGAGTCGCTCGCGTTCCATCCCAAGCGCCACGCCATGGACGGCACCTTTACGCTGGGCTGCGACGCCGAGGGCAACTTTACCGGTCTGGACTGCGAGATCAACTTTGACACCGGCGCCTACGCGTCGCTGTGCGGCCCGGTGCTCGAGCGCGCCTGCACGCATGCCGTCGGCCCCTACAAGTACCAGAACACCGACATTCGCGGTTTTGGTTACTACACCAACAACCCGCCCGCCGGCGCGTACCGAGGCTTTGGCGTTTGCCAGTCCGAGTTTGCGCTCGAGAGCCTGATTGACCTGCTGGCAGAGAAGGTCGGCCTGGATCCGTGGGAGATTCGTTACCGAAACGCCATCGAGCCGGGCGAGGTTTTGCCCAACGGCCAGATTGCCGACTGCTCCACGGCGCTGAAGGAGACGCTGCTCGAGGTCAAGGATGCCTACTATGCGCATCCCGGACACGCCGGTATCGCCTGCGCCATGAAGAACGCCGGCGTGGGCGTTGGCCTGCCCGATGCCGGCCGCTGCAAGATTCGCATCGAGGACGGCGTGGCCGTGGTCTATGCCGCCACGTCCGACATCGGCCAGGGTTGCAACACGGTCTTTTTGCAGGACGTTGCCGAGGCATGCGGCCTGCCGCTTCGCTGCATCGCCAATGGCGAGTGCTCCACCGAGAACGCTCCCGACTCCGGCACCACGTCTGGCTCGCGTCAGACGGTCGTGACCGGCGAGGCCGTGCGCGGTGCCGCCTTCCTGCTGCGCGATGCCATGCTTGACATCGAGGCCGGCAAGCATGCGCCTGCCGCTCCGGTGAGCGCCCATGGTGACGGCGTCAAGATTGAGTACGACGACGGTCGCGCCTATCAGCTGCGCACGCAGGAGCTCGTCGCCGGCCAGGGTATGCATCCTCAAGATCCCGCGGCCGCCATCAAGGCGCTCGAGGGCTGCGAGTTTGGCTACGTGTACCGGAGCCGACCGACAAGCTGGGCGCGGATGTTCCCAACCCCAAGAGCCACATCTGCTACGGCTTTGCCACGCATGTGGTCATTTTGGATGATGACGGCCGCGTGAGCGAGGTCTATGCCGCGCACGATTCCGGCAAGGTGGTCAACCCCATCTCCATCCAGGGTCAGATTGAAGGCGGCGTGCTCATGGGTATGGGCTACGCGCTTACCGAGGACTGGCCGCTCAAGGACTGCGTACCCCAGGCAAGGTACGGTACGCTCGGGTTGTTCCGTGCGCCCGAGATTCCGGATATTCACGCCATCTACGTGGAGAAGGACGAGCTGCTGCCCGTGGCATACGGCGGCAAGGGCATTGGCGAGATCGCAACGATCCCCACGGCGCCCGCCGTGCAGAACGCCTATCGCGCATTCGACGGCAAGCTGCGTCCGGATCTGCCCATGGTGGATACGCCGTACAGCCGCGCCCGTCACCGTGGGTAGGGCGCAGACGGCATTGCTGATGGGCCGTTCGCGCTCAGCATCAACTACATACGCTGCGCCTTTGGCCCCGGCTCCATCGCGAGCTGGGGCCTTTTGTTTGGAGCGGAGACAGCATCCCGGAATTCGGGCAATCCGGTGGTCAGGGGTTGAGCGAGCGTCGCGCTAAGGATGCCAAGCGTAAAACCTTCAATGAAAATGGCGTAAAAACTACATCTGTCATGGCGTAAAAACTACATTGAAAGTAGCGTAAAATCAGCATTGAGAATGGCGTAATTTCGCATATCGCGTGATAGAGAGGGACGGCCGTCTGTGGATGCACCAAAGAGATTGACCCAAAAGGGATATAGGCCCCGGCTCATAGAGGAGCGCCTCGACACCCTTATGCGGGCGTTTGGCTGTGTGGAGATCAACGGCCCCAAATGGTGCGGCAAGACCTGGACGGCGCTCTCTCGCTCGGCGAGCGTCTCCAGGCTCGATGAGCCTGCGCAGCGTGCGGCGGCAGAGGTCGACCCAAGCCGGCGCTCATCGGCGATGCGCCACACCTGGTCGATGAATGGCAGGAGGTGCCCGAGGTTTGGGATGCCGCCCGGCGTTTCGTGGACGCGAGCGGCAACGAACGGGGGACACTTTTGCTCACGGGCTCGACCGCGCTCAAAAGCGAGGAGCGCAGCCATGTTCGTCATTCCGGCACGGGTAGGATCGCCCGTCTGTCAATGCGCCCCATGGCCCTGTGTGAGTCGGGCGACGGCGAGCCGCTCGTGTCACTGGCAAGCCTCTTTAAGGGCGAGGATTTTTGGCCCCTCAGCGTCGCGAGAGCACGGTGGATGACGTCGCCCGCTGGTGCTGCAGGGGCGGTTGGCCTGCAAATCTTGGGCTTTCGGAAGATCTTGCGAGAGACGGCACGCCAGTACGTGCACTCGGTGCTCGACGTCAACGTGCTGGACGAGGGCATGTCGCCCGAGCTTGCACACGGCCTTTTGCGAGCTCTTGCCATGAACGAGAGCCAGGCTGTCACGTACAAGACGCTCGTAAAGGACGCCTCGTACGGGTGAGGCGGGCCCCGACGAGAGGACCATCGCTGCGTACTTGGACCTCTTCAACAGGCTCAAGCTGACCGAGGACCTGTGCGGATGGGAGCCGCCCATGCGCTCGAAGGCCCGCGTTCGCGTGCGCCCCAAGCGCTACTTCTGTGACCCGTCACTTGCGGCGGCGTTGCTGGGGGCTACCCCCTGAGCGGCTGCTTGGCGATATGCAAACGCTGGGGATGCTCTTTGAGAATCTCGTCCTGCGCGACGTGCGCGTGTTCCTTTCCACCTACGGCGGTGTCGACAACAGTGTCCATTATTTCCGAGATGAGAAGGGCCTTGAGGTCGATCTGATCGTTGAGCACGACGGGCGCTGGGGAGCCATCGAGGTCAAGCTGAGTGATGCGAAAGCAGACGATGGAGCGAGAAATCTCAAGGCGCTGGAGAGGAAAGTGCTCTCCAATCCTGCCGCCCAGAATGCCGCGCCGGCGTTTTTGGCGGTCGTGGTTGGAAAGGGGAGCATTGCCTCACACACGCGACGACGGCGTGGCGGTGATTCCCATGGCGGCGCACTTGGGGCGTAGTGGTTTTGCGGGCGTGCCGTGCTTTCCTTTACCGAAAATCCATTTGGTAAACCAGATGCTCGCGGATAGAATAAAGTTGACGGCAGCCCAAGGGTGATAGCTGGGCAGCGCCGTTGCTTGGTCAAGAGGTCAGTGCCTTAATGGCAGCGACTTGTTATGCTTCGAATGCTGCTTGAGTGCCTCGGAAAGTTCGATAAGCGCCGTGAAGAGCGAGACCAAAGCAACCAAGAGCTCTACGAGCTCTGATGGGCCCGGGATGACCGCTGATTCAAGTCACCGGGCCTAAATCTTTTTCATGCATTTGAATAGAGCGGGCGACTCTCTTGGGGCCGTCTGCATGGCGTGTGCCTGGCGCGCGTGGCATTGCGCTCCGATTTCATGTCCGCACGAGCGCCTAACCTTACGGCAATGTAGCCGCTTATGTAACAAGCGGCAAGCAACGGAGAAAGGCCCCTAACCGTGTCAGCTGAAAAGACGCCGTGTATCTCGGCTATCGATACGACGAACTTTGCGCGCCAGATTGTGCTGGACTTTGAGTTTGCGCCGGTGCCAAAAGCAGCGCCAGCGACGTGGGCTGCGTAATGAGATTATCGAGGTCGGCGCCGTCAAGCTCGATTACCACGGCAACGTTATGGGCGAGTTCTCGCAGTTTGTGCAGACGGAATTTACCGAAGGCGTTGCGTTTTCCGTCCGCGAGCTTACGGGGATATCGGCCGTGGACACTGCGATGGCCGATCCGCTCTACATGGTAATCAAAAGGCTCAGCGATTGGATCGGTCGCTACTCCGCACAGGTAGTTTGCTGGAGCGGGGCGGACCGTCGACAGCTTTTTGACCGAGTGCCAGGCAAAGCACATCGATCTTTCCGCATTTCCTACGGATTGGGCCGACCTGCAGGCGTTTTACACCTCGATCATGGACGTGGGCAGCCACGGGTGCGTCTCTTTGAGTGACGCGGCGACGTGGTTTGGCATCGAGTTCGACGAGTCGACGGGTCACGCCCACAGCGCCCTTGCCGATGCGCGCGTGACCGCCAAGCTGCTCAAGCAGGTGATGGACGGGGACTACCGCGTGAGCCCGCGCGCCCAGGAAGTCCGCCAGCGGTGGGGGATGGGCGAGCGAGCTCAGACGCGCCTTTCTAGCAAGTGCCCCGAGCTGGGCGACCGGCTGCTGAAGCTGAAGGCGGCGGAAGGTAGGCGGGTGCCCATTGGGCGTAAGCAGAAGGAATGGTTGCGGGAAGGATTCCAGAATCAGCATCAGAGGGCTGTGCTTGAGATGCTATTCAAGGACACGCTGACGCCCGCCGAGACCAGGCAGGTCAAGAGTATGGACACCGAGATGGCATCCATTGTCGAAGAACGGCTTGCTAACATGATTCGCTGGATGGGCAGGCATAGACCCGTGACGCTGCGCGCGTTATCGTTCACAATGAGGCGTACAGGCTGCCAGAGGTGAACAGTTCCGACGAGGTTCTGAGCAACTGCATCATCGAGATTATCGAGTAGTTCTACGAGAGGGATTTGGCGGCGTGGAGCAATCTAGTTTTACGCGTTTGCAGGAGGAAGCCGGTATGGCAGACGAACTTGTTTTTAGTGGCGGCGAGATAGTTTACACCATGCCTCAACTGCCCAAAGTTGCATCTGTGCCGCTGAACGGTAGCGCCGTGCTGGTTGGTTTTAAGGACGCTCCCGATGGGGAGGAGGTCCTCTTTGATTTTGACCCTCGGGCTGAAAAGGCTACGAAGCTCGACTATGAACTTGCAGCCGTTAGCGGGCTCCTCACGGGCGCGTTGAATATCCTGTGGCAGAAAGACTTCAACCTAGAGGGTGCCAAAGAGTGGGGCGACGAGAAGGTTGGCAAATTCGTTCTTACGATTGCCAAGTCTGCGGGTATGACAAAGGCGGATGCAACTCTAGAAGACGCTATTCGCTTTCTAGAGAAAGGGTTTCCTCTTGCCGCGGACAAGCTGACTGCCGAGTTTGGCGGCGGGCTCCAACATCATCTGCGGGATTTCTCGCACCACCCGAGCTTGGTTGGCCTTGCGTGTTCGATCTCTCGCATCACGTGCAAAGGCTATGGCACCGATACGGCCGGCCGGTTTGTCGCCTTTGACCTGCCTGCCGCCGCCTTCGATCCTGACCGCCCTCTTATAGGCAGGAACGTTCCAGAGAAGATCGCGTTTGGCATTCTGTTCTGGGCAATGCATCTCGTGAGCGACATGGCGGGGTCTAGTTCAAACCCCGGTAAGGGGACGGTATTCCCGGCGTTGTGCTGTCCCTGCTAAAGGAGCTCTCCTCCCTGCCTGTTTTTCAAGACATGCGGATTGCCTATAAGGGCAAGGATATTCGCATTCAGCAATGGATCTCAAAGCTGTTTAACGGAACGGCGTTCAAAACCGAGGACGGCAAGCCCATTCGCTTCGACCTTCGGACGGAAGTCGGTCTTTTCGATCAAGCTTTAAGCCAGGTGCCAGCAGTCGTGGCCAACGAGGTTATCGTTCGTTGTCTCTACATGCTTTCAAGGCTCAAGGCCGAGCTAGAACGTTGCGAAGTGAGTGATGTCTCCGGCTTGCGCAAGCTCAAGGCTTCGCATTTCATGCCCTACAACAGCAGGGCCCTCACTCGCATGGTCACGGTTTCGAGTACTTCGTTCGTTCTGGCGAATCTGGCGACGGCGGCGGTCAGGGCGGGTATCGAATGCGAGGGGAACAAGGTCGTGTTCGCCCAGAAGTTCTTCTTGCGAATAAACTACGTTGGAGTTGGACGCCTTGCGTTTGCACTCCATGCCGACTGGGGCTATATGGCGGAGGAAATGTCCGAGGCTTGGACTGAGCGCGCCAGGCGCCGCCAGGATATCTTCGATGGATTCCACTTTTATAGCCTAGATAGAGAGACGACGAGGATTGCCTTCTCGCTGAAGCTTGCCGCCATCAACTACGACTGCGGGAACGAGAAGAACGAAGTGCGCAAAGGGCAAAAGAGGAGCTGGGCCCGCGCGTGGCAGGATTCGGTCACGGATGGCCTAGGCATTGATGCAGACGGCTATTTTTTGAGCGAGGAAGATGCGTACGGAGCCCTTGAGGCTATTTCGCGGCAGCGAGGCGGCAAGGTGCGCGCCTTGCTGATCGCTCAGGAGCTGGTTGAGTTTCGCCCCTATTTCCAGATAGGAGATGAAGAGAAGAAGGAATACAAAGGTTTGAAGGGGAGCGGGGCTTGGGTTAAAGATGAATTTCCAGGAGACAAGACGCGGTTGATTTGGACGCTGTGCGTTCCCTAGAGAAGCAATGCGGGGCGCATATCCGTGAGCTCTCAGGTACATTGCCAAAGGTCTTGGTAGGCGGCGCCATTGCCGTGGCGGCGGCCCTGGGCACAGGAGGAGTGGCCGCGGCATTGGCTCCGGATATTGCTGTCGGTATCTTTGGAGGCTCGTTTGTCGGCCTTCACGGGGGGGCTGCGCTCGTCAATGCGAGTCTTGCTGCTGCTGGCGGCGGCGCCTTGGCCGCCGGCGGCATGGGCATGGCCGGTGGCACCGCTTTAATTGCTGGCGGCGGCGCTGCGTTTGGCCTTTTGGGTTCTAGCGGCGTTGCCCTGGCGGCGTCGATGGGGGAGGACTATGCGCAGTTCGTGCTCGTTGAATGCTCAAGGCTTCTCGCATTTCTTGATGTGGCAACTGACCGCTGCCCGCATGAGGGAGCCATTTTGGTGCAGAAGGCGGCCGAGGCCGTGCAGCGCAGCATCGCTGGTGTTGAGGAGGATGTCGAGAAGGAGAATGGAAAGGGGGACCGCAGGAATGGCAGGTTGCTTAAGCAGTTGAAGAAGGGTCTTGGGTATTTGACTTCGACCCTTAAGCAGATCGAGAAGATGCAGAAGCGCCTTGGTGCCGCCGGTGAGAGCGAGCCGCTCAACAGCTTGCCAGCATCGGGTGGCGAATAAGTCGGGGCGATTCGGCTGCAATTCCGTGTCATCATCGCCACCGCTTAAGATGGTCCCGTGTTTGCCCATCTTTTTGCGAGGCGCGATGAGCATGTCGGCGACTTGCTCGATGTCTGATTTGCCCTTCGATCAGTTCTTGTCGAGCTCCTTTGGGCGGGAGGGGCAGCGATCTAGATATCCGCTCTTGGCATATGAGACAAGAAACCCGTAAGTCCGTGGCAATGTCAAAAAGGGCATACACAAGTGTCAGTCTTTTGACATCGTATGATTTTGGGGAGTGGCGCGCAGCGATCGCGCGCCACCCTGACGGCGTAAGCGTTTGCTTGCGTTGTAAAATCTAACGATATGAGCATCCCGGTTGCTTCTGTGCTTCGATGCTCTCGTCTTTGGCACCCTCCGCTCAGTGGGGGACTGACTGCAAACGGCGTAAACAAGAAAGAGGAGACAACCGCAAATGAAAGCAACCGAGGCAAATCTACTCGACCTTATGGGCGTGGCGAAGATGCAGTTCGTCATTCCCGTGTACCAGCGAATTTACTCGTGGAGTGTAAAAGAGTGCGAGGTGCTTTGGGATGACGTCATGCGAGCGGGTCGTGATGGCGTATCGCACTTCGTGGGGTCAATGCTTTATATCCCCGAGTCCGAGAGCTCTGCCACGAGCATTTCGCGCGTGCTTCTGATTGACGGACAGCAGCGCATGACGACGTTTTCGTTGATGATTGCAGCTTTGGCTGACTATTTGGAGAGCAACCCCGACAAGGCTGGCTTCCTTGGCGACCTCAAAATCTCGGCGCTGAGGAAAAATTACCTCTTTAACGATGACGACTACAACGGTCTGGCACGCTACAAGCTGGTGCTCTCGCAGGACGATAAAGAGACGCTGTTCTCCATCGTGTCTGGGGCTCCCGTGCCAGATGAAAAATCGGATCGCATTGTCGAGAACCATGCGTTCTTCCGCGAGAAGATGCGTGGAAATCATTTGACCCGGCAAGGCTTTGGGCGGGGGCTAAACCGCGTGCGGGTCATCGACACTAAGCTCACCGCTGGCGTTGATAATGCCCAGCTCATATTTGAGTCCATGAACTCCAAGGGCAAGCCGCTCACGCCCATTGACCTCATCCGTAACTACGTTCTAATGTCGCTTCCCAACGACGAACAGACCAAGCTTTATGAGGGTTATTGGCATCCACTCGAGTGCTTGTTCGGAAAAGGCGGCGAGGACGAGTTCAATGCATTTATCTGGTACTGGCTGTGGCTTAAAGTTCCCAATAGGATGCCGAAGGAGAACGAGGCCTACTACGAGTTTAAGCGCTATTTCGCCGACGACTACGATGGTGACACCGAGGGCCTGCTTAAGGAGCTGCGAGGGTATGCACATAGATACGCCAGTCTGTTCCTTGGTAAGGAGAAGGACGACGGACTGCGCCGAGTGTTCGGCAGAATCGTAAGCCTCGATGTGAAGCAGATAAGGCCCCTCTTAATGTTGCTTTATTCGGTTTACGAGGGGAATGGACTAGACCGCAATGCGTTTTTACGTATCTGCGAGACTATCGAGTCGTTTCTGTTCAGGCGAGCGGTTTGCGGCAGACTTACCACGGGCCTAAATAATTTCTTTGCCGGCATGTATCGCAATCTCGAGCAGCAGGACGATATCGAGGAGTACGTTACGGCGATGCTCCTTATCCACAGCAGCGGTATGACCGCATACTTTCCGACAGACGAGCATTTTGTCGAGGAGTTTAAGACGCGTGACTGCTACAACCGCTTCTCTAAAAAGCGCTATTACCTGGAACGCATGGAGAACTGGCACCACCCGAAGGAGTCCATCTCAGCCGACGATTACCAGATCGAGCACATCATGCCCCAGACGATCGATGATGAGCACGGCTGGAAGGAATCGCTTGGTGAGAACTGGGAAGACGTCCACGACAGGCTGTGCAACAACTTGGGAAATCTTACGCTGACGGGCTACAACCAGGGGAGTACTCAAACCGGTCGTTCTCGGACAAGCTCAATCTGCCTGACGTCGGATTTAAGTGCAGTCCGCCTTCTACCTGAACAAGTCGATCGCCTCGCGTGAAAAATGGGGTGAGGAAGAGATTGGACAGCGCGCGGACGAGCTGGCGAAAGAGGCGTGTGAGATATGGAAATATCCCGACCTTCCGGCAGACGTCGTCGACAAGTACCGTCCTTCTCGCGGGGAGTCTGATGAGGCTCCTATCTGGACTCTGCAGGAGAATCACCCCCACCTTTGCCGAAGGTGGGCTCAACCAGAAGCTTTTCGATGAGGTGCGCGAGTCCGTTCTGAGTGGTAACCCTTCGTGGGAGTCCTACATAGCTAAGTACTATGTAGGCTTCAGGTCGGGCAAGCGAAAACTGCATGCCGTGTTAGAAGGCAGGACCAGCAACGGTGGTTGGATCGCCGTTGGCCTGGCAAAGAGCGTGGACGACCTAATTGATCCAGAGGACATGTGTCAGGACAAACGCGCACAGGGCGGATTTGGCCCGGGCTTACCCACTTACGTTGCGCTTCGGAACGCCGATGACATTCCTGCGGTGCTCGATCTCATAAAGCAGTGCTAGGTTGAAGGCCGGGAATCTAATTCCCGGCCCTTGCCAGCTCAAAATCGTCGATGGCCCATTCGCCCGTCTACGCCCCCACAATCCCGCGAGTCGCTTGATTTGGTTTACGGCCCTCAGTTTTCGGCATCTGTTACTCGTCGTCTCCGTCGTTGGGGTCGCCCTTGAGGGCGTTGATGTCCAGGTACTGGTTGTCGTCCTCTTTTTGCTGCGTTGCCGATTCGGACGCGGTGGGGCCGCGGAACAGCTGGAATCCCTCAAACGCAATGACGCCGAGCAGGGCAATGATAATGGCGATAAAGGCAACCTTGACTGCCTGCGGAAATTCCGAGAAACGCAGCGCCTTTTCCTCGGCGTAATAATCGGCGAAGCGCTCTTCGCCCGTGCTTTTGGTATACGCCGGCGCGGACGCGGCCTCCGGGTCATATTCCGGCGCAGGCGTGGCGGCGTACGGATCGTTGAGATAATCGCTCGGTGCGGTGCCATAATCCTCGGTCTCGATGCGACTGGTGCCAGCATAGCCATCGGAATAATCGGAATATGCCGCACCGCCCTCATAGTCCGCGGCGCTCGTGTTGGCGGCAAAAAGCGGGTTAACTGGAACGTCGAGCGCCGGCATGCCGGTAGAGGTCTCATCCAGATCGGTTGCAGCCCAGGAATCGTAGGCAACCTGATGGGCAACGGCTCATCGAGCCTTGCGACCGGAGGCTTGCGTGCCGCAGGAACAGGCAACTGCTGGGCGCTGTACATAACGGTGCTGTCGGCCGATTTGCCCTGCGTCGCTGCAGCGAGAAATGCCGCCGTCTCGGACGGGTCGCTTGCGGGGCGGGGAGCGGGCGTGGACGCCGAAGTGGGTGCGGGCGTAGGCGCGGGCGTCGAAACAGGCGACTGCGCAGGAGTCGGCGCAGATGCGGACTTAGGCGCAAGTGCGGGATTGGGGCTTGACGGGCGAGCCCCGCCGCCGCCCATGAGTTCGTCGGTGGTCCACGGGCGATCATCCATCACATCGTCAAGGCTCAGCGAAAACAGGTCGTCTTCACCCTCATCGAACATGCGGTGCACATGTCCACCAATTGCCGGAATCAATCCGCGACCGGTGCATGATGCCTTGCTCAACGCCATTCTGTTCCATCCTTTCGAAATACTAATGACATCGATTATATGGAACTTCCCAAGCGGCCGGTCTTGGATTCGTGCTTTCCAGAACTCGCGCCCAAAGGGGAGGGGCAATCCAGGCGAGTGCCTACTTGTCGCCGGCCGCCGCCTTGGCCTCATTGAGGTAGCTATAGAAGCTGTACTTGGAGATGCCAAAGAACTCGCAGGCGCGCTCGCTCGACTTGGAAATGAGGAAGGCGCCGCGACGGTCGAGGTAGCCAATGGCACGAATGCGCTCGTCTTTGGTCATGAGTGCCGCGGGCTTGCCCACAAACTGCTCGCACTCGTGCAGCAGGTCCTCGAGCAGATCGCCGATGTTCTTGGTAATAGGCTCGGGCTCGGTATAGCCCGTGCCGCCGGTGCCGGTAAAGGCGTCGAGCGAACGCTCAAAAGCCTTCATAAGCGTAATGTCAAAGTTGATGCCCAAAATGCCGACGGGCTTGCCCTCGTCGTTGCGGATAAAGATCGTCGACGATTTGAGCAGCTTACCGTCGGTGGTTTTAGTGAGGTACGGCTCGCGGTCGTGTACATCGGTGGCGCCCTCGTGCATGGACTCAAACACGATATGGCTGGGGCCGTCACCCAGTTTGCGCCCGCTGACGTGGCCGTTTTCAATCACTACGATGGAGTGGTCCACGTCCTCGGTCTCCAGATCGTGGACGACGACTTCGCAGTTGGGGCCAAATTGGAGCGCCAGGCCGTGTGCGAGGCGCTTGTAAAACTCAATCTGTGCGGGGGTCATGGGTACCTTCCTAAAAATTAGTTTGGGCTCACTGTGCCATAAACCACACTTGACCGCAAACAAATCCATCAACAAGGCAATTCATGACCGTTCGGCGGCGAAAAAGTACCGATTACGGCAACAAACAATTCGTTAGGTATGCCAATCAAAAAGTGTGATAGAACATTACTAACAAACTTTTTGTTTGGCATCCACATAAAAGTTCAGCCGTGTGAATGGGATCGGGCTGAAACGCGTATGGGGGCCGGCAAGAGAGAACTTAAGGAGTTCACCGTATGGCCGATAAGATCCAGTGGGCGAGCAACACGATGCCCAAGAGCGATGACAAGCACTTGGGAATCATGAGCCTCGACCACGTGAAGAAGGCCCGCGCCTTCCACCAGTCGTTCCCCCAGTACACCGTCACTCCGCTTGCCCGCCTGGACGGCCAGGCCGCGCGTCTGGGCTTGTCCAACCTGTGCGTTAAGGACGAGAGCTATCGCTTTGGCCTCAACGCCTTTAAGGTCCTGGGCGGCTCGTTTGCCATGGCCAACTACATTGCCGACGAGACCGGCAAGGACGTTGCCGACTGCACCTTCGATTACCTGACCTCTGATCAGCTTGCCAAGGACTTTGGCCAGGCTACCTTCTTTACCGCCACCGACGGCAACCATGGCCGCGGCGTAGCATGGGCTGCCAACAAGCTGGGGCAGAAGGCCGTCGTGCACATGCCCAAGGGTTCCACCAAGCCCCGCTTTGATAACATCGCCGCCGAGGGCGCCACGGTGACCATCGAAGAGGTCAACTACGACGAGTGCGTGCGCATGGCCGCCGCCGAGGCCGACGCCTGCGAGCGCGGCGTCATCGTTCAGGACACCGCCTGGGAGGGCTACGAGAAGATCCCGTCCTGGATCATGGAGGGCTACGGCACCATGGCTTCCGAGGCTGCCGAGCAGCTGCGCGAGATGGCCATCAACCGCCCGACGCACGTCTTTGTCCAGGCTGGCGTAGGCTCGCTCGCCGGCGCCGTGGTGGGCTACTTTACCAACCTGTATCCTGATAACCCGCCCACCTTCGTCGTGGTTGAGTGCGCGCCTGCCGCCTGCCTGTACAAGGGCGCTGCCGCCGGCGACGGCGATCCGCGCATCGTGGACGGTGACATGCCCTCCATCATGGCCGGTCTGTGCTGCGGCGAGCCCAACATTCTGGGCTGGGATATCCTGCGTAACCACACCACCGCCTTCGTGTCCTGCCCCGACTGGGTCACCGCTCGCGGCATGCGCACCCTGGGCGCTCCCGAGAAGGGCGACCCGCGCGTCATCTCCGGCGAGTCCGGCGCGGTGACCACCGGCCTGGTCGAGACCCTCATGCTCGATCCCGAGTACGCCGAGCTCAAGGAGCTCATCGGCCTGGACAAGACGAGCTCCGTGCTCTGCTTCTCCACCGAGGGCGACACCGACCCCGACCAGTATCGCCGCATTGTTTGGGAAGGCGAATACCCCACTTGCTAATACTGGGCGGAGTAAATAGGTATCGCTCCGCCACCTCACAGGTAGATCTCTTCGTTTGAAAGGTTATGAACAATGGCTAAAGAACTCGATTTCGACGCTATCAAGGCTGCTGCTGAGTCCCATCGTGCTGATATGACTCGCTTCCTTCGCGCAATGATCAGCCATCCCTCTGAGTCTTGCGAGGAGGGGGTGAGGTTGTCGCCTGCATCAAGGCCGAGATGGAGAGCCTTGGCTATGACGAGGTCAAGGTCGACGGTCTGGGCAACGTCATGGGCTTTATGGGCGAGGGCGACAAGATCATCGCAATCGATTCCACATCGATACCGTAGGTATCGGTAACATCAACAACTGGGAAGCAGATCCCTATGAGGGCTACGAGACCGACGAGATCATCTACGGCCGCGGCGGCTCCGACCAGAGGGTGGCATGGCTTCTGCTACCTACGCTGCCAAGATGATGAAGGACATGGGCCTCATCCCCGAGGGCTACAAGATCATGGTCGTCGGCACCGTCAGAAGAGGACTGCGACGGTCTGTGCTGGCAGTACATCAACAACGAAGACGGGCTGAAGCCCGAATTTGTGGTATCCACCGAACCCACCGACGGCGGCATCTATCGCGGTCACCGCGGCCGCATGGAGATCCGTGTCGACGTTCACGGCACCTCCTGCCACGGCTCCGCTCCCGACCGCGGCGACAACGCCATCTACAAGATGGCCGACATCATCGCCGACGTCCGCGCCCTCAACAACAACGGCTGCGACGAGTCGACCGACATCAAGGGTCTCGTCAAGATGCTCGACCCCAAGTACAACCCCGAGCACTTCGAGGATGCCCGCTTCCTGGGCCGCGGCACCTGCACCGTCAGCCAGATCTTCTACACCAGCCCCAGCCGCTGCGCCGTCGCCGACTCCTGCGCCATCTCCATCGACCGTCGCATGACCGCCGGCGAGACACTGGGAGTCCTGCCTGGACGAGATCCGCAACCTGCCGGCCGCCAAGAAGTACGGCGACGACGTGAAGGTCTCCATGTACATGTACGACCGTCCGTCCTGGACCGGCGAGGTCTACGAGACCGAGGCTTACTTCCCCACGTGGATCAACAAGGAGACCGCTCCACACGTCAAGGCCCTCGTCGACGCCCACAAGGCCATGTTTGGTGACGAGCGCATCGGCTGCGGGCCCAGCATGGACAAGCGCACCGGCCGTCCCGCTGTGCGACAAGTGGACCTTCTCCACGAACTGCGTCTCCATCCAGGGCCGCTACGGCATCCCCCTGCGTGGGCTTTGGCCCGGGTGCCGAGTCTCAGGCTCACGCTCCCAACGAGGTCACCTACAAGGACGACCTGGTCACCGCTGCCGCCATGTATGTGGCTGCCCTGAACCTCTACGATCCGAGCCAGGCCGATGGCGATGCCACCGTGTTCCGCGCCGGTCTGACCAACAACAAGATCGATTAGTCCCATTCCTCGATTTTTGTTGAGCCGGGGGCCGCTCGTGTCCCCCGGCACCCCCTGTTGACTTGGGGCCCGCGGTCGTTATCTCCCATGCTTCCTCAACGGTGGCGGGTCCTCGTCATGGTGCTCTGCATGTTCTAGCCACACGCGCATGCCGGAGCACATCTACTCATTGCGATCGTTTCATCTTTAGAAAGGACATTTCCATGGACGCTAAGTTTACCGAGCTCGTCGAGCAGCTGAACGGCCTCGATTTTAAGGGTATGTACGGCAGCGACTTCCTGCACACCTGGGACAAGACCACCGATGAGCTCAAGGCTCTCTACATCGTCGCCGACGCCCTGCGCGAGCTGCGCGAGAACAACGTCTCGTCCAAGATCTTCGATTCGGGTCTGGCCGTCTCCCTGTTCCGTGACAACTCCACCCGTACGCGTTTCTCCTTCTCTAAGGCCGCCAACCTGCTCGGCCTTGAGCTGCAGGACCTGGACGAGAAGAAGTCCCAGATCGCTCACGGCGAGACCGTCCGCGAGACCGCTACCATGATCTCCTTCATGGCCGACGTCATCGGCATCCGCGACGACATGTACATCGGCAAGGGCGACGCCTACATGGCCGAGGTCTCCGAGTCCGTGCAGCAGGCTTACGAGGACGGCGTTCTGGATCACCGTCCCACGCTTATTTCCCTGCAGTCCGACTCCGATCACCCCACGCAGTCCTCTGCCGACATGCTCTACCTCATCAACGAGTTTGGCGGCCTCGAGAACCTCAAGGGCAAGAAGGTTGCCGTCACCTGGGCCTATTCGCCCTCTTACGGCAAGCCGCTGTCCTGCCCGCAGTCGCTGATCAGCCTGCTGCCCCGCTTTGGCATGGACGTCACCCTGGCCCACCCAGGGCTACGACCTCATGCCCGAGGTCGTCGAGCGCGCCAAGGGCTATGCCGCCGAGTCCGGCACCACCTTTAAGCAGGTCAACACCATGGCCGAGGCCTTCGAGGGCGCCGACATCGTGATCCCCAAGAGCTGGGCTCCGTTTGCCGCCATGGAGAAGCGTACCAACCTGTACGCCGAGGGCGACGACGCCGGCATCGCAGCGCTCGAGAAGGAGCTGCTCGCCCAGAACGCCACCCATCAGGACTGGTGCTCCACGACCGAGCTCATGGAGAAGACTGCCAACGGCCAGGACACCATCTTTATGCACCCGCTGCCCGCCGACATCTCCGGTGTCTCCTGCGAGCACGGCGAGGTCAACGCCGACGTCTTCGACATGCACCGCGTGGGCATGTACAAGGAGGCCAGCTACAAAGCCGTACGCCATCGCAGCCATGATGTTCCTGCAGAAGGTTGCCGATCCCGCCGCTACCCTCAAGGCCCTCGACGAGCGCAACACCGCCCGTTGGTTCCAGGCCTAAAAGCCGGGTTGAGGTAAGCCATGTAAAGGGGGCGCTCTGCCAACCGGCGGGGTGCCCCTTTTTGCATCGCGGGCGTGCGGGATAAGCGCTTTCGATGTGGATGCCCGCGGCGCGAGTTATGGGTACGATGGTTTCAGGGGAGGTATCACCATGAAACTTGGATGCGTCATTATGGCTTCGGGCGAGGGCAAGCGGTTTGGCTCTAACAAGATGCTTGCCGATATCTATGGCGAGCCGCTGATTGCCCGGACCATCGATTCGGTTCCCCGGGGCTTTGACGTCGTGGTTTCGACGCGTTGGCCCGAGGTCGCTCAGATTTGCGAGGACAAGCATTGCCCGTGCGTGCTGCACGATGGCGAGCTGCGCAGCGAAAGCGTCCGTGCGGGCCTTTCGTGGGGAGTCGAACGCAACTGGAAAGGTTGCCTCTTTTTGCCGGGCGACCAGCCGCTCGTGAGTTCGGATTCTTTTGAGGCTATGGTTCGTGCATTTGACGAACGTGGCCGCAAGCATCCGGTGCGTCTTGCGTGCAACGGTGAGCCTTCGAGCCCGGTGCTCTTTCCGGCGGAACTGTTCGATGCGCTCATGCGTCTTGAGGGCAAGGACGGCGGCGGTTCGATCCTCAAGGACCGTATTGACGTGGTGCTGGTCGAGGCGCGTGCCTACGAGCTGTGGGACGTCGATACCGCCAAGGGACAGCGACGCATAACGGAGCATATCGCCGCCTGCTCGTATTTTGATCGCGTGGCCAACTGTATGAATCGATAAGGAGCAACATGATCATCATCAAAAACGGCGCGCTCGTGACGCCCCAGGGGCTTCGCCGCGCCGATCTTGCCATGGAGGGCGATAAGATCGTGCGGATCGCCGCGGCGATTGAGCCGGCCGAGGGCGATACCGTCGAGGACGCCGCGGGCTGCTGGGTGTTTCCCGGCTTTATCGACGGCCACACGCACATGCAGTGCTGGACCGGCATGGATTGGACAGCCGATAGCTTTGAGACCGGCACGCGTGCGGCTGCCTGCGGCGGTACGACGACCATCGTGGACTACGCGACGGCCGATCGCGGCGTGACCATGCCCGATGCCCTTGCCGAGTGGCATCATCGCGCCGGCGGAACCTGCACGGCCAACTACGCCTTTCATATGGCACTCGCCGAGTGGAACGAGCGCAACCGCGCCGATCTTTCGGCCATGCGCGAGGCGGGCGTGTCGTCGTTTAAGACTTACTTTGCCTATGACCACCTGCGCCTGGACGATGCCGAGACGCTCGAGGTGCTGGAGGAGCTCAAGCGCGTGGGCGGTATCCTGTGCGTGCATTGCGAGAACGGTACGCTGGTGAATGAACTGCAGAAGCGCGTGTACGAGCAGGGGATTCATGGACCCGAGGGGCATGCGCTCAGCCGTCCGGATGTGTGTGAGGCCGAGGCCGTGAGCCGCCTGCTGTATCTGGCGCACCTGGCCGGCGACGCTCCGGTCAACGTGGTGCACCTTTCGACCAAGCTGGGGCTCGAGGCCATTCGCGCTGCCAAAGCGCGCGGGCAGAAGAACATCTATGTCGAGACCTGCCCTCAGTATCTGATGCTCGACGATACTTGCTACTTGGAGCAGGGCGAGGACGGCTTTGCGGGTGCCAAGTATGTGATGAGCCCGCCGCTGCGCCATGCCGGTGACCGTGCCGCGCTGCGCGAGGCGCGCTTGTGGCCGGCGAGATCGATACTATTGCGACCGATCATTGCAGCTTTAACCTGCACGGGCAAAAGGACCGCGGACGCGATGATTTCCGCGCGATTCCCAACGGCGGGCCCGGCGTGGAGCATCGTCCCGTCGCGATTGCCACGAGCTTTGAGGGCCAGCTGGGACCCGAGGATCTGTGCCGCTTGATGAGCGAGAACCCGGCGCGCGTCTTTGGCATGTATCCGCGCAAGGGCTGTCTTGCCGAGGGCGCCGATGCCGACGTGTGCGTGTGGGATCCCAAGGCGCGCTGGACAATCAGTGCCGCGACACAGCATCAAGCTGTGGACTACACGCCGCTCGAGGGTTTTGGGGCACATGGCCGCGCCAAGGCCGTGTTTGTGAACGGCGTGCTGGCGGCACGCGACGGCGAGCCCACCGGAGCCCAACCTGGCCGCTACGTGCCCCGCTAACAGGAAGGCCGCCAGGGTAGCTAATTTGGGACGGGGCTCTTTTAGCTACCCTTGCCTGCCTGATGATTTTTCTCTCAACATGGGGTAGCTAAAAGAGCCCCGTCCCAAATTAGCTACCCCTTGAGGCTGGTGGCGACGACGGGGCGGCCGAGGGCTGCCTCGAAGCGGTCGGCCATCGTTGGGTCGGCAAGTGTGTCGACTTGGTTGAGCATGATGCGGGCATTGTTGAGGTTCAGCATTCGCAGCTCGGCATTGAGCACCATGGCGACGCGCTCTGGGGTGGCAGCGTCGGTGGGCTCGCAGCCGCAGCGCTCGCAAAAGAGCTCGGGGCGGTGGACGGCTTCGTTGACGGGCTTGCCGAATCCCGAGGCGCCGACGATCCAGACGACGTTGGCCGTGCCGGCGGGAATTACCGGCTCCCACGGGGCGTGCGCCTTGAGCGGGAGCCGCTTGCTGCCGTCCGCCTCGGCCAACACGTAGTCAAAGCGCTGCGCCAGCTCGTTGAGCGGCTCGGCGGGGGCGGAGAGCTTGCCTGTCTCCGGGTCCAAAACACCCGCCTGGCAGATACTTCCGCGGCTCATGCCAGCGCATGCCTCGCAAGTGCAGCCGGGAACATGCAGGGCCCCCGGCTTCCAAGGCGCGGCGCCCAAGCGACGGTTCGACCCGTCCCATGGCACGCCGGCAACGGGAAGCATATGCGTGGTGGTGCAGAGGAGCACGCGGCCGCCCGCGCGCATAAGCTCAAGGCCGAGCGTCTTTAGCAGGGTCGACTTGCCGCCACTGCCGATAATTGCGGTAATGCCCGGCTCGATCTTGAGCGCGGAGGCAAGGTTTCCGCTCGTCGTTTCCATCTGTTCACCGCCGTATAATACTGTGATAATAAATAATCATCAGAGTAGCGGTCGAACCGCTTTTGCTCTGCTCAAACCGTAGCACAGGGAGGTGCCCCGGGAATGCTCGTTTATGTTCGCGGCGCTGGCGATATCGCCACGGGCGTCGCCGCTCGCTTGGTTCGCGCCGGCGTGTCGGTCGTTATGGCCGATATCGCGGTTCCCACGTGCATCCGCCGCACAATCAGTTTTTGCGAGGCCATTCGCCTGGGCGAGGTCCAGGTCGAAGGCATTCGCGCTCGCTTGGCACAGACGCCGGCTGAGGCGCTTGCGATTACGAGCCAAGCTGGAGACGTCGCCGTCGTGGTGGACCCTCAGGCCAAGATGCTCGACGAGCTTAAACCTGCGGCTGTGGTCGACGCGATTCTGGCTAAGCATAACTTTGGGCACCACGCGCGACATGGCGCCTGCCGTTATTGCCGTGGGACCGGGCTTTACCGCGCCGGTTGACTGCGACGCCGTGGTCGAAACCATGCGCGGGCATTTTTTGGGCCGCGTGATTACCCAGGGCTCGCCCCAGCCCAACACGGGCGTGCCAGGCATTATCGCTGGCTATGGCAGAGAGCGCGTTATCCACAGCCCCGCCGCCGGCGTGTTTCGGTCCGACCGCGCGATCGGCGACATCGTGAGTGCCGGAGACGTGATTGGCTACGCGGGCGATTCGCCCATGTGCACGCAGATCGATGGCTGTCTGCGCGGGCTTTTGGCGAACGGCGTGCAGGTGACTGAGGGCTTTAAATGCGCCGATGTCGATCCGCGCGGCGATGCCAGCTATATCAACTACATTTCGGACAAGGCGACGTCGGTCGGCGGCGGCGTGCTCGAGGCACTCGCCATGCTCACCGATGTCTTTAGAGGATAGAAGGCGGCAATGGAAAAGCTCGATGTGGTGAATGCTGCGCTTGCCGCCCTGCGTGCTGGCGAGACGTGCGAGCTCGTGGTCGTGGCCGGTACGGCGGGGTCATCGCCGCGCGGTGTGGGCGCCTGGATGACTGTCTTTGCCGATGGCAGCCAGGCGGGCACCATCGGCGGCGGCAAGATCGAGCTCTTTGCGCTCGACGAGGCGCGCGAGCTCCTGAGCGCGGGACAGTCGCGTCTGGTCCGCTACACCATGGGCGGCGAGAACTCCGATACCGGCATGATCTGCGGCGGAGCCATCTGCCTGTGCTACCTGCACCTGGACGCGACTCAGGCGTCGTTGTTCCAGGAAATAGCCGACGTCTTGGCCTATCGGCGCATCGGCGACTTCGTCATCGACTTTGAGCCGTTTATCGCGAGCGCGCTCGAGGGCGATGTGGCCGAGTACCATGGCGAGGCATCGCGCCACACCATTGCGGGCTGCCCCGGGCTTTCGCTGGTGGAGGAGGGGAGTAAGGTCACCTACACCAACGCCGCCTCCGAGATTCCCGTGGCTCACATCGAGACGCTCTGCCCCGAGGGCCTGACCTACATCTTTGGCTGCGGCCACGTGGGCGCCGCGACGGCGCGCGTGCTCACGGCGGCGGGCTTTGCCGTCGTGGCGTGCGACGACCGCCCCGGCACGCTGACCCCCGATTGGGTGCCCGGTGTCTACGACCGTCGTCTGGTCGATTACAAGAACCTGAGCGAGCTGTGTCCCATCGGTCCGCGCGACTTGGTGGTCGTCGCCACGGCGGGTCACAAGTCCGATATCGACGTGGTGATTCAGGCCATGCGTGCCAAACCCGCCTATCTGGGCTGCCTTGGGCTCGCGTCGCAAGACGGCCTTTGTGCGCGCCCGCCTGGAGCAGGAGGGCTTTACGCAGGACCAGATCGACGAGCTGCACTTGCCGATCGGCGTTGCCATCGAGGCCGAGGATCCCGAGGAGATCGCTATCTCCATCGCCGCCGAGATGATTCACCTGCGCCGCACCAAGCTCGTCCCCCGCAAGCGCTAATCGCATCCCCACCAATAAGTTGCGGTGAAATACGGATTGTTTAAGCCTGTTAGGCCGCCCAACAGTCCCTATTTCACCGCAACTGCTTTTTGGGATCCATTTGTGCGGGGGAGTTGTGGAGTTGTGCAGGCAGACGAGGTTTTTCTGGAAATACGCTCCCGATGCGCGTATAGTACCGATTGTTTTGTCGGCTCCTGCTGCGTCGAGTCCAAACCGCGAAATGCCATGAGCGGCGCGGATGCAGCCAGGAGGCACGAGGACAACCCATCGTGGCCACGCCCCGTGCTTAAAACCCCAAGAAGGAGTGAACAATGGCAGAAGAGAAGTATGTGCCGCGTCTGAAGACCAAGTACAACAACGAGGTCAAGCAGCAGCTTCAGGACAAGTTCCAGTACGAGAACGTCATGATGATCCCCAAGTTTGAGAAGATCGTCGTGAACATGGGTGTCGGCGAGGCCGCTACCGATTCCAAGGCCATCGACGGTGCCGTGCGCGACCTGCGCGCCATCACCGGCCAGCAGCCGATGATCACCCGTGCCCGCAAGTCCATCGCTACCTTCCGCCTGCGCGCCGGTATGCCGATCGGCTGCAAGGTTACCCTGCGTGGCGACCGTATGTGGGAGTTCTTCGATCGTCTGACCTCCGTCGCGATCCCCCGTATCCGCGACTTCCGCGGCATCTCCGCCAAGAGCTTCGACGGCCGTGGTAACTTCTCCATGGGCGTCACCGAGCAGCTCATCTTTCCCCGAGATCGACTTCGACTCCGTCGATCACCAGCGCGGTATGGACATCACTTTCGTGACCACCGCCAACACCGATGAGGAGGCCAAGGCCCTTCTGGACGCCTTCGGTTTCCCGTTCAAGAAATAGGTTCACCTGCCCTATAAGCGCCGTTCCCACAAGGGGGCGGCGCTTGGGGCGAACAATACTCTATGTGAGGAGGATATAAGTGGCTAAGACATCGATGATCGTCAAGTGCAATCGCAAGCAGAAGTTCTCTACTCGTGAGTACACGCGCTGCCAGCGCTGCGGCCGTCCGCACTCTGTGTACCGCAAGTTCGGCCTGTGCCGTGTCTGCTTCCGCGAGCTTGCACTCAAGGGCGAGCTTCCCGGCGTTAAGAAGGCCAGCTGGTAAGTCACTACCAGCGTTTCAAGCATCAGTTTGGAACAGGGAAAACGCGCTAGTTAGGCTTTGCCGTTAAGGGCGGCGAAGAACCAAGAGCACGTGTTCATCAAGAACGAAAGGAGAATCTGTATGAACCTTACAGACCCGATCGCAGATATGCTTACGCGCATCCGTAACGCTAACTCTGTGAACAAGGCCACGGTCTCCATGCCGAGCAGCAAGAAGCTCGTCGAGATCGCTCGTGTTCTGCACGAGGAGGGCTACATCGAGGGCTACGATGTCGAGGACACCGTTCCCCAGAAGACTCTGCACATCACGCTTAAGTATGGTCCCAAGAAGGCTAAGGTCATCAACGGCATCCGCCGCATTTCCAAGCCGGGCCTGCGTAAGTACACCGGCGTTGCCGACATGCCCCGCGTCCGCGGTGGCCTTGGTACCGCCATTATTTCCACCAGCCATGGCGTCATGACCGACCGCGATGCTCGCAAGCACAACGTCGGCGGCGAGATCATCGCTTACGTCTGGTAATTCGCTCGGTAGGTAGAAGGAAAGGAGATCACCGTGTCTCGTATCGGTAATAAGCCTGTCCAGATTCCCCGCCGGAGTCGAAGTGGCAGTCAAACGGCAACAACGTTGTCGTCAAAGGGCCCCAAGGGCCAGCTCGAGCTCGATGTCTTTGAGAAGCTCGCTATCAACGTCGAGGACAACGTCCTCACCGTTTCCCGTCCCGACGACGAGCGTGAGACCCGTGCCCGCCACGGCCTCACCCGCGCCCTCATCCACAACATGGTTGTTGGCGTTTCCGAGGGCTTCGAGAAGAAGCTCGAGCTCGCCGGCGTCGGTTACCGCGTGCAGCAGAAGGGCAAGAACCTCGAGTTCTCCCTGGGCTTCTCGCACCCCGTGATCGTCGAGGCTCCCGAGGGCATCACCTTCGAGGTTCCCGACAACACCCACGTGAACGTCAAGGGTATCAACAAGCAGCAGGTCGGTCAGATCGCCGCTGAGATCCGCGGCCATCGTCCTCCCGAGCCTTACAAGGGCAAGGGTATCCACTACGTTGGCGAGCACATCCGCCGCAAGCTGGGTAAAGGCCGCCAAGTAGTCGTAACCGACTCACTCGCATAAGACCAGCACCCCGTCAGGTGCTGGCAAGATCAACCTTTTTAGGAGCTTACGTATGAACAAGCATAAGGCGAAGCTGGAAGGCCTCAAGCGTCGTCAGCGTCGTGTTCGCGGCAAGGTCTCGGTACCTCCGAGCGTCCGCGTCTTCGCGTGACCCGTACTAACGCCAACATCTATGCCCAGATCATCGACGACAGCAAGGGCTCCAGCCTGACGCTCGTCTCTGCCTCGACCCTCGAGGCCGAGTTCAAGGGCACCCACACCTCGAACAAGGAGGCTGCGGAGAAGGTCGGTCAGCTCGTTGGCAAGCGCGCCATCGAGGCCGGCATCACCAAGGTCGCCTTCGATCGTGGTGGCCGTATCTACCATGGCCGCGTCAAGGCCCTCGCCGACGGTGCTCGTGCCGCCGGTCTCGAGTTCTAGGAGGTATGTAGCACATGGCTCGTAATCAGAAGCAGCAGCGCGAGGCCTCCGAGTTCGAGGAGCGCGTCGTTTACATCAACCGCGTGTCGAAGACCGTCAAGGGTGGTCGTCGCATGAGCCTCGTCGCTCTCGTCGTCGTTGGCGACGGCAAGGGCAACGTCGGCGTTGGCATGGGCAAGTCCGCTGAGGTGCCCCATGGCCATCTCCAAGGCGTCTCTCGATGCCAAGAAGAACATGTTCCACGTGCCGGTGACCGATCAGGGCACCATTCCGCATGAGGTTCTCGGTCACTTTGGTGCCGGCCGCATCATCATCAAGCCCGCTGTCGAGGGTACCGGCGTTATCGCCGGCGGCGCTGTGCGTCCCCTCTTTGAGCTTGCTGGCATCAAGAACGTCCTGTCCAAGTCCCTCGGTACCGACAACGGCCTCAACATCATCAAGGCTGCCGTCGAGGGGCCTCAAGGAGCTCTCCAGCCCTGAGGACGTCGCGGCTCGCCGTGGCCTGACGGTCTCCGAGATGTTCGTCGGTAAGGAGAACTAAGCATGGCTGACACCATCAAGATCAAGCAGGTCCGCAGTACCAACGGTTGCAAGCAGGACCAGGTCCGTACTGTCCGTGCCCTCGGTCTCCACAGGATCCGCGAGGTTCGCGAGATTGCTGACAACGAGTCCGTCCGCGGCATGATCTTCAAGGTCAAGCACCTTGTCGAGATTGTAGAGGAGTAGCAAATGCAGCTTCACGATCTTACTCCCGCGCCCGGTTCCACCAAGAAGCGCAAGCGCGTCGGCCGTGGCAATTCTTCGGGTCACGGCACCACTTCTGGCCGCGGTCAGAAGGGCCAGGGTTCCCGCTCTGGCGGCACCAAGGGTGCCGGTTTCGAGGGTGGCCAGACTCCGCTGGCTATGCGCCTGCCCAAGCTTCCGGGCTTCCGCAACCCCCGTCGTATCGAGTACACCGCTGTTAACGTTGAGCGTCTTGAGCGTAAGTTCGAGGACGGCGCTGTGATCGACGGTGCCGCTCTTAAGGCCGCTCGCATCACCAAGAGCGAGTTCGAGCCCGTCAAGGTGCTCGGCAATGGTGAGCTCACCAAGAAGTTCACGGTCAAGGTCGACAAGGTCAGCGCTTCTGCGCAGGCCAAGATCGAGGCCGCCGGCGGAAAGGTCGAGCTGCCGTGCTAAATGGTCTTAAGAATGCTTTCCGCATCAAAGAATTGCGCGAAAAGATTCTTTTTACCATAGCTATGCTCGTCGTGTACCGCATTGGTGCGCACGTTCCTGTGCCCGGCATTCCCTTCCAGGGGATGCTGGGCCTTTTCGACCGATAACAATTCGGTCGCCGCAGGTGCTATGGCCCTCCTGAATCTTTTCTCTGGCGGCGCGTTGAGCTATGTTTCGGTGTTTTCGCTGGGCATCATGCCTTACATCACCAGCTCGATCATCCTCCAGATGCTCCAGGCCGTTGTGCCTTCCCTGCATGAGCTTGCCCGCGAGGGCGAGGTCGGTCAGACCAAGATTACGCAGTATTCGCGTTACCTCACCCTGGCTCTGGCAATCCTCAACTCCGTGGGTTACCTCTTCCTCTTTAAGAGCTTCGGCATCAGCTTCAATGGCGCCGGCGCTCCCGAGATCATCTTCGACCTCATGATCGTCGGCACGCTCACTGCGGGCGCCATGCTGATCATGTGGATGGGCGAGCTCATCACCCAGCGCGGTATCGGCAATGGCATGTCGCTGATCATCTTCGCGAACATCATGGCCGGTCTGCCGCAGGCTATCTTCTCCAGCACCGAGGGCAATGCCGGTGGCATCATCACCATGGTGATTATCTGCGCCATCATCCTGCTGGTTATCCCGCTGATTGTTTTCCTTGAGCGCGGCCAGCGCCGCATTCCGGTCTCCTACGCCAAGCGCGTCGTGGGCCGTCGCATGATGGGTGGCCAGACCACCTACCTGCCCATCAAGGTCAACACCGCGGGTGTCGTGCCGATCATCTTCGCTTCGGCGCTGCTGTACTTCCCGGCTCAGATTGCCGTGTTCTTCCCCGGCATCGGCTGGATCCAGGCAGTTGCCTCTCTGCGCTTTCGACCGGTTGGCTCAACTGGGTGCTTAACGTTGTCCTCATCGTGTTCTTCGCGTACTTCTACACCTCCATGGTGTTCAACCCCGATGACACGGCCGATAACCTTAAGAAGCAGGGCGGCTTTATTCCGGGCGTGCGTCCGGGAAGGGCTACCGCGGCCTACATCAAGAATGCGCTCAACAAGATCACGCTTCCCAGCGCTGTCTTTTTGGCGCTCATCGCCATCGTGCCTTCGATCATCTTCTCCTTCACGGGTAACCATCTGATCCAGGCATTTGGCGGCACGTCCATCCTCATCATGGTCGGCGTCGTGCTCGACACGGTCGATAAGCTCGAAGGCCAGATCAAGATGTATGATTACGATGGATTCTTTAAATAGGCTAGAGGAGGATTGCTCATGAACCTCGTATTGCTCGGAGCTCCGGGTGCCGGTAAGGGCACCGTCGCACAGGAGCTCGTCGCCGAGTTTGGCGTCGCCCACATTTCCACGGGAGACCTGCTGCGTGCTGCCGTCAAGGGTGGCACCGAGCTTGGTATTCAGGCTAAGAAGTACATGGACGCTGGCGAGCTCGTTCCCGACCAGCTCGTGATCGACCTTGTCAAGGAGCGCCTTGCCGCCGATGACGCCCAGCAGGGCTTCATCCTCGACGGCTTCCCGCGCAACACCGCCCAGGCTGTGACGCTCGATTCCGAGCTCTCCGCCATGGGTCGCGAGATCGACTGCGCCCTTCTGGTCGATGTGGCCCCCGAGGTCATTATCGATCGTCTGTCTTCGCGTCGCACCTGCCGCGCCTGCGGTTACACCGGCACCGCTGCCGATGCTACCTGCCCCAAGTGCGGTGGCGAGATGTATCAGCGCGACGACGACAAGCCCGAGACCATCAAGAACCGTCTCGACGTCTACGAGAAGTCCACGAGCCCGCTCGTCGACTACTATCGTGGCCAGGGTCTGCTCAAGTCGGTCAACGGTGACCAGGCTCGCGAGACCGTGTACGGGGATGTCAAAGAGGCTCTCGGTCTATGATCAAGATTAAGTCTGCAACGCAAATCGAGCAGATGAAGAAGGCAGGAGCGCTATCTAAGATGGCGCTCCGCCACGTTGGAGCCATGGTGCGCCCCGGCGTTTCGACTTTTGAGCTCGATCAGCTCGCGGAGCAGATTATCCGCATGCATGGCGGCACCCCCGGCCTTTAAGGGTTACGGCGGGTTCCCGGGGACTATTTGCGCATCGATCAACGATGCCGTGGTCCACGGTATTCCCAACCCCGACATGATCCTGCGCGATGGCGATATCATCTCCATCGATACGGGAGCCGTTGTCGACGGTTGGGTCGGCGATAACGCTTGGACGTTTTTCGTCGGCACCCCCACGCCCGAAGCCAAGGCTTTGTGCGAGGTCACGCGCGATTGCCTTAAGGCAGCCATCGAGCAGGCTGTTCCCGGTAACCATATCGGGGACGTTGGTTATGCCGTTCAGTCCCTCTCCGAGTCTCACTGTTAGGGCGTGCTTCGTGACTATGTGGGTCATGGCATTGGCTGCGTGATGCACGAGGACCCCAACGTTCCTAACTATGGAAAGAAGGGGAGGGGCGTTCGCCTCCAGGCCGGCATGGTCATTGCCATCGAGCCGATGGTTACGATGGGTTCCAACCATGTGAGCACAGGCTCCGACGGTTGGATTGTTACGACCAACGACCACCTGCCTGCCGCGCACTACGAGAACACCGTCGCCATTACCAATGACGGTCCGGTGATTCTCACCACGGATGCGCAAGGTGCTTGGTGTTCGCTCCAAGGCGGAGAAATGTAACAAGTTCCACTTAGTTGTGGAGCCATTACGAAGATATTACGATGCGTGCATACGTATTGTAGAATACTCAATCGCTGTCGTTTTCTAGAGAAAGATGATTGCTTGTGAAGAAGGAAGACGCAATTGAGCTCGAGGGTACGGTAAAGGAAACCGCTGCCCAATGCCATGTTTAAGGTCGAGCTCGAGAACGGTCATTCGGTTCTGTGCAACATTTCTGGCAAGATTCGAATGAATTACATCCGCATTCTCCCCGGTGACAGGGTTGTCGTGGAGCTTTCACCGTACGACCTGACCCGCGGTCGCATCACCTATCGCTATAAATAGCGACACGCATACACGCACTCATTTCCGACTGCAGGCTTAGCTCAACCTACGGTCGGTTTGCGTGTGAAGACCAGCCATAGTTTTAAACGCCTGCGGCTGGGCGAGTAGATAGTAGGGAAGTAGTTTGAGCGCTACCGAAAGGAAGAACGATGAAGGTACGTCCTTCGGTCAAGAAGATGTGCGATAAGTGCAAAATCATTAGGCGCCACGGCAAGGTCCTCGTCATTTGCGAAAACCCCCGTCATAAGCAGCGTCAGGGTTAAGAGAGGAGACTACGTTGGCCCGTATTAATGGTGTCGACCTCCCGCGTGAGAAGCGCGTTGAGATCGGTCTGACCTACATTTACGGCATCGGCCGCACCACTGCGACGAAGATTTGCGTCGAGTGCAACGTTAACGTGGACACGCGCGTTAAGGACCTCACCGAGGATGAGGTTAACGCCATCCGCGATTATATCGATAAGAATCAGATCATGGTTGAGGGCGACCTCCGCCGTGAGCGCAACCAGAACGTCAAGCGCCTTATGGACATCGGCTGCAACCGCGGCCTTCGTCACCGCAAGGGCCTCCCGGTCCGCGGCCAGCGCACTTCCACACAACGCTCGTACCCGCAAGGGCCCGAAGCGTCAGATCGGTGCTAAGAAGAAGAAATAAGGAGCGCTAGATAGATGGCTACTGCTAAGAAGAACGTTCGCGCTGCCCGTCTGAAGCGCGCGGACCGTAAGAACATTTCCGTGGGCCAGGCTCACATTCGTTCTACGTTCAACAACACGATCGTTTCGATCACCGATCCCCAGGGCAACGTCATTTCCTCGGAAGTCGGCTGGCCAGGTGGGCTTCAAGGGCTCCCGTAAGTCCACGCCGTTCGCTGCCCAGATGGCTGCCGAGGCCGCCGCGAAGACGGCCATGGAGCACGGTATGAAGAAGGTTTCCGTCTTCGTCAAGGGCCCGGGTTCCGGTCGCGAGACCGCCATCCGCTCCCTGCAGGCTGCTGGCCTCGAGGTCTCGAGCATCCAGGACAAGACCCCCATCCCGCACAACGGCTGCCGCCCCAAGAAGCGTCGCCGCGTGTAACTGAAAGGATCGTACATTATGGCAATCAACAGGACTCCGGTTCTCAAGCGCTGCCGTCAGCTCGGGATCGATCCCGCTGAGCTCGGTTACAGCAGCAAGAAGGAATCTATCCGTCAGCCCAAGCGCCGTCGCAAGGAATCTGAGTACGGCATGCAGCTGCGTGAGAAGCAGAAGGTCAAGTTCATCTATGGCGTTCTGGAGAAGCAGTTCCACGGCTACTTCAACAAGGCCCGCAAGATGAACGGCGTCACCGGTGAGAACCTCATGATCATCCTTGAGTCTCGCCTCGACAACGTCGTCTTCCGTCTTGGCTTCGCCCGCACCCGCAAAGAGGCTCGTCAGTCCGTCCGTCACGGTCACTTCACCGTGAACGGCAAGCGCGTGGACATCCCCTCCTACCGCGTCAAGGCCGGCGACGTCGTCGCTGTCGGCGAGAAGTTCCGTGACCTCCTCCCCATCAAGGAGGCCCTGATTTCATCCGAGCGCTTTGAGGTTCCTGGCTGGCTCGAGGTCGATATCGAGAAGCTGTCTGGTAACGTGCTCGCTCTGCCGACGCGTGAGCAGATCAGCGGTGATATCAACGAGCAGCTCATCGTCGAGCTCTACTCTAAGTAGTCCATCCGGGCTGCTGAGGCTGGAGGTAATACATGTCAGAATTCATTAGGCCTCAGGTTCAGGTCGAAGAGATCAACGAGACGTCTGCTCGTGTCTCCGTCGAGCCGCTCGAGCGTGGCTACGGCGATACGCTGGGTAACTCCCTCCGTCGCGTACTTCTGTCGTCCTCGCTCGAGGGTGCCGCCGTCGAGGCTATTCAGATCGATGGTGCGCAGCACGAGTTCATGACCATCCCTAACATGGTCGAGGATGTCACCGACATCGTCCTGAATGTCAAGGGTCTTGTCTTCAGGGCTCTCGGCACGACCGACGAGGCGACCGCCACCATCTCGGTTGACGGCCCCTGCGAGGTCACCGGTGCGGACTTCTTTATTCCGTCCGAGTTTGAGCTGGTCAACCCCGAGCAGCACATCGCTACGCTCACCGAGGGTGGCCATCTCACCATGAGCATGCGCATCGGCTATGGCCGCGGCTATGTTTCTGGCGAGGCTAACAAGCGTGACAACGATCCCATCGGTGTGATCCACGTCGACTCGCTGTACTCGCCGGTTTCCCGTTGCGCCAAGCTCGTTGAGGCTTGCCGTGTCGGTCAGCACACCGACTACGACCGCCTTGTCCTCGAGATCGAGACCAACGGCTCCATCGCCCCGCGCGACGCCGTGGTCCAGGCTGCCAATATCATCAACCAGCATATGGCCGCCTTTATGAACCTTGCCGAGACCCCCGAGGTCGAGGAGGAGGCTTCGATCTTCGCTCCCGAGGTCACCAACGACAACGCCGAGCTGGACAAGCAGATCGAGGATCTGGACCTTTCCGTCCGTTCCTACAACTGCCTTAAGCGCGCCAGCATTCACTCGGTCCGTCAGCTGGTTGAGTATTCGGAGAACGATCTGCTCAACATCCGTAACTTCGGTGCTAAGTCGATCGAGGAAGTGAAGGACAAGCTTGAGTCCATGGGCCTGAGCCTGAAGGCTTAATGCTTCGCATATTTGAGGAGAAACTAGACCATGCGTCACAACGTTAAGAAGGGCCTGAAGCTCGGCACCGATGCGAGCCATACCAAGGCCATGAAAAAGAGCCTTGCTAAGGCCCTCTTCGAGAACGACCGCATCAAGACCACCGAGACCCGCGCTAAAGGCGCTGCGTTCGAAGTGTCGATCCGATCATCACCTGGGCAAAGAAGGGCGACCTGCACTCTCGTCGTCTGGCTATCGCCAAGCTCGGCGATAAGCAGCTCGTTGCCGAGATCTTCGACAAGGCTGCTCAGGGCATGTGGCAGGATCGCAACGGCGGTTACACCCGCATCATGAAGCTTGGCAACCGCAAGGGCGACAACGCTCCCATCGTTATCATGGAGCTCGTCACCGAGCCTTGCACGCCTAAGGCCAAGAAGGCTGCTCCGGCCCCCAAGAAGGCCGCTGCTCCCAAGAAGGTCGAGGCCGTCGAGGAGGCTCCTGCTGAGGAGACCGCTGAGTAGACAATCCGTCTGCATAGGCTATATTCGAGGGGTACGTTCGCGTACCCCTCTTTTTTTGTCGAAATGCCATTGCCTGTTTGTTGGGAGCGCCCATGACCGCGCCGTCTGATTTCAATTCGATTCCAGAGCTCGATGCCACGCTCGTTTTCCGCGTGGCATACGATGGCTCGTCGTACTATAGCGGCTTTGCCGAGCAGCCGGGACAGACGACGGTTGCGGGTGAGCTGCGTCGAGCCATCGAGACGCTGCTTCGCCGTCCGATCGATCTGACGTGCGCAGGTCGTACCGATGCCGGCGTGCATGCCGTGGCTCAGTACATCAGCGTGCCCGTAACGGACGCTGAGCTCTCGCCCTTACGCGCCGTAGGTGGCTGCGGGCTATGGATGCCCTGCTGCCTAAAGATATCGCCATAAACGAGGTCTACAGGGCCCGTAAAGGCTTTTTCTGCACGTTTTGACGCGCGTTCCCGTACGTATACGTACCGTATTGCCGATCGAGATGCGCGCCCGTGCTGTCCCGCGGTGCGGTGTGGTGGCATCGCTATCCCTTGGATGTTGAGGCTATGTCTGCTGCCTGCCCCGCGCTGCTGGGCGAGCAGGACTTTAAAAGCTTTTGCAAGGTTGCCTCTGCCGTGGGCAAACCTACGCACCGCTGCGTAATGCGCGCCGAGTTTGGCCATGAGGTTGCGTTTGGCGAGGACATCCTGACGTTTACCATCGAGGGCAATGCGTTTCTGCATTCGATGGTCCGTACGATCGTTGGCACGCTTGTCGCGATTGGCATGCATCGCCGTGAACCCGAGTGGATGCGCGAGGTCATCGATGCTTGCGACCGTACCGCTGCGGGCCCCACGGCTCCTGCCTGCGGCCTTACGTTTATGGGCGTGGATTACGATCCCGCCGAGCTCGTCGTGCTCGACTAGGGGAGGGCTCGACGCGTCGTGCGTCGACACCCATTATCTGTGGGCTGCGCGTGTGCAACATCTGTTCTTGGCGTGCAATACAACCGGTGTCTCATTGCTTTTATTGCCGGGGTGTACCATGAACCACGGTTTGATTCATTGCTGTCGAGAGGACGGATAACTTGGTTCGACGTGGCTCGCATCCGCGACTTTCGGTGATCCTTGTGGTAGAAGGTTCGCCCAGCTATGCGATGCGCGCGCTCGAGAGCATCCAGAATCAAGACCTCTATGATCTGCAGATTGTCGTTGTCTGCCGCGATGCTGCGCCCGGTGTGCGCCATTCGCTTCAAGTTGCTGCCGACAGGGACATCCATATTGATTTGATTGACGTCGAGGACGCGAAGCGCGGCGCTTGTCTTCGTGCCGGTTTTGCTGTCTCGCGCGGCTCTCAAATCATCGCTATGAACGCCGATGAGTGGTTTGCTCCGCAGTCCCTTTCCAAGATGGTCGATATCGCGTGCGATACTGCGGCAGACATTGTGCTCCCCTCGGTGTCGCTCGATCGATACGATGCGCATCGCGAGCGTCATTCGCGCGTCTTGGATGCTGCCTCTATTGCCATAGAAGACGAGTCTTCTATGGTGACTGAGCTGCCCCAGTTGATTTTGGGCGGCCTAGTCGCTCAGGCCTCTGGCGTGATGTATAGCCGTCCGCTGTTTGAGGCATGCCTGTCGCGCGGCAAGGCGTACCGTACGGTTGAGTTTATGGCTTATGCGCTCTCGCAGGCACAATTCGTGTCCGGCTGCGGCGACGCTTGTTTCCACGCGGTGGCACCTAAGCTTACAGATGCCTTTGATCCCACCATGTATGCCAGGATATCCGATGACACTCGAGCGCTCGACGAGCTTGCGGACTCACTCTCGGAAGCAGATAGCGGTGGTCGGCTCAAGCTGGCAAGCCAAAAGTTCTACTTTGCCGGACTGGTCGCCTGCATCGAGAATTTGTGTCTTAGCCCGCATGGAGTGTCGTCAATCGAGCGTTCCGCCCGCATGCGTGATATGCTCGAGGCGCCTCGAACCCGTCAGATGGTCGCCGCGCTCAAGGATAACCATCGGGGACTCGGTTTGTTGTTTGGGCCGATCGCCAGCGCCAAGCCCGCGCGCTGCGTGATGTGTACGCATCTGGCAGCTTTTCTTAACCGGACGGGCGCAAAAACCGCCTAAACGGCTCATTTCGAAACAAATTTGCATAGAATTGTTTCGAAATGCGTTCTTATACACAAAAGCCTTCAAATAGCGTTAAACTATTCAGTCACTGATTGATTGTCTCCGCCATCTTTTGGAGAGAGGGTTTGTATGGCTAAAAAACGCAATGGGCGCCAGGATGCCATTAGAGATATTGTGCGCAATAAGGACGTCCGCACGCAGCGCGTGCTGGTCGATGAGCTCCGCGCTATGGGCTTTGATTGCACGCAGGCGACTGTCTCTCGCGATATTGCCGATATGGGGCTGCGCGTAAGCCCCTGAGGGCATCTATGTTCTGGCAGAGGACCTGCACCTGCAGCGTATGGTTTCCGAGCTCGTAACGGGCGTTCTGCGCACCGATAATCTGGTTATGATCAAGGCTCAGCCTGGCACGGCTTCCGGCATCGCCGCCGCCGTTGATGCGGCAGAGCTGCCCGATGTGCTTGGCTCGCTTGCCGGCAACGATACGATTTTGGTTATTGCCCAGACGGCCGAGGACGGCGAGCGTCTCGAGGCGCTGATCAATAAGCTGAGCAATTCTCGCAAGTAGGCGTGCGGGTCGTGCGCTCGGCCCTGCGCGCGCTGACATGTTGGCCTGTAAGGGGGTATCGACGATGGTCGGTACCCCCTTTTTGTTTGCCGGTATAAAGACCGCCTGCAAGGTCGCTTTAAACTAAAAAGGCCCCCGAGCAGTTTAATAAGCTGCTCGGGGGCCTTGTTGCTAATGGCCGGATGAATTTCTAGCCAACCGTATCGTCAGGCGTGGGCGAGGGGTCGGGAGTGGGGTAGGCGTAGGCGTAGGCGTAGGCGTAGGCGTGCCGCCATCGCCGCCGGTCGAATCACCAGTGGAGCCGCCCGTCGAGCCACCGGTCGTACCGGTGCCGCCGGTGGTGTCGCCGCCCGTGGTCTCGGTGGTCGTGGTCGTCGTGGTAGTCGTTGTGGCGGTTTCCTCTTCGTCCTCGTTCTCGTCCTTGTCGTCGTTCTCCGTCTTCTTGGTGTTGTTGGTGCCGTAGAACTTCCAGACGCTGTTGTTCTTGTAGGTGGGCGCCGTTCCGGTCGCAAACTCCTCGCGCTCGGTACCGGTCAGAACGGTGTTCATAAACCGCTTAAAGACAGGCAGGTTGGTGCTGTCGCCCAGCAGGTCTGTGCCGTATTTTTGGATGGGGATCTCGCCCGCGGAATAGCCGGTCCACAGGGCGCACGCCAGCTGCGGGTATAGCCGCAGAACCACAGGTTGGTGGTGTTGTCGGTGGTGCCCGTCTTGCCGGCATAGGGCTGGTTGACGCTCAGGGCACCGGCAGCACCCGTACCGCCGCCCTTCATGACGCCGGACAGAACATCGGTGACCGCGGCGGCCTCGCCCTCGGTAAGTACCTGTGAGGGATTGTCGGTGTGCTGGTACAGCACCGAACCGGTACGAGAGTCAATCTCGGTGATGGCGATCGGCTGGCGATAGTAGCCGCCGTTGGCAAACGTCGCGTAGGCGGCGGCCATCTCGAGCGGCGAGATCGAGCCGGTGCCGAGGGTCATGACGGGAACGTCCTCGATGTTGTCCTTGGCGGGATCGATGCCGAGCTTTTTGACGAGCGAGATGATCTTGCTGTTGCCGACGGCTTCCGCCACCTGGATGTAGCCGGTGTTGGAGGAGTATGCCGTCGCCTGCTTGAGCGTGATGTTGCCATAGCTATGGTTGGCGTAGTTTTGGACCTCGGTCGTGGTGCCCTTGGCCTTGAGCGGCGAGTTGCAGTTGAGGGTGACGTTGGGGTTCATGCCGTTTTGAATGGCAGTTGCCAGCGTAAAGGCCTTAAAGGTGGAGCCGACGGGACGCTTGGCCGTGGCATGGTTTACGTGGTTCTCGTCGGCGTTGTAGTCGTAGCCGCCCACCATGCACTTGATGTAGCCGGTCTTGGGGTCGACGACGACCATGCCCATGTCCAGGCCGTCGAGCGAGAGCGTGTCGAGCTGCTCGCGAACGGCATTCTCTGCCACCTGCTGCATCGTGGGGTCGATGGTGGTCTTGACGGTCAGGCCGCCCTTAAAGAGCACGTCGGTCGAGAACTCCTGCTCCAGCAGCTGCTTAACATAGGCGACAAAGTAGGGCTGCGAGTATACGTCGACGCCGCTGCCCGAGATTTCGGTCACGTTGAGGGTGATGGGCTCGGCCTGTGCGGCATCGTGTTCCTCCTGCGTGATGTGGCCCAGGCGCAACATGTTGTCGAGGACCTTGTTGCGACGGGACAGCGCCAGGTCGGGGTTGACCGTGGGGTCGTACTGCGAGGGCGAGTTGGGAAGGCCGATCAACAGCGCGGCCTCGCTCAGGGTGAGGTCTGCGGCGCTCTTGGACAGGTAGGTCTCGGCGGCGGCCTCAATACCGTAGGCGCCGTGGCCGTAATAGATGGTGTTGAGGTACATCATGAGGATCTCGTCTTTGGAGTACATGTCCTCCATCTTTACGGCGATGTAGGCCTCGCGCACCTTACGCTCGATGGTCGAGTCGAACTGCTCCTCCTGCAGGATGGTGTTGCGCACCAGCTGCTGCGTGATAGTCGAGGCGCCTTCGTGCCCGCCGCCGAGGGTTGCCACCGCAGCACGCGCGATACCCCACAGGTCGATACCGCCGTGCTCGTAGAAGCGCTCGTCCTCGACGTCAACGGTGCCCTGCAGCACGTAGGGGGAGACCTGGTCCTTGGTGATGGACTTGCGGTTTTGCGTGTAGAAGCTCGCGATCTTGTTGCCGTTGCAATCGACGATCTCGGTGGGTTCACTCACCAGATAGGCGTTGGCGTCGGTGTAGTCGGGCAGATCGGACAGCCAGCGGTTGACGTTGCCGACCATGCCGATGCCAAATGCCACGCCCGCAATCAGCAGAAAGCCCAAAAACGAGAGCAGGATTATGGGCAGGGCATGCGTCTTTGAACGGCTGCGTCCCTGTCGTTGGCGAGGACCCATATATTGACCTCCAGGTATGTCGTGCCGGACGGCGGATGTGCCGTCGGGGCAGGATGGACATAAGTTATTACACGATAAACCAAACGGGGCGCGCGAGGCCTCGTGTATGCTGGAAGACGGCATTTTTCAGAGTGAATGCATACCTTGGTAAGGAGTTTGCCGATGGCGATTCGGGCGATGGGGCCGAGCGGACAACACAAGACTGGATTGGATGCTGCCGGTGCGGCGCTGCCCGAGCTGCTGGCGCCGGCGGGCGGGCTCGACCAGATGCTTGCGGCCATCGCCGCGGGCGCCGATGCCATCTATGCGGGGTTGGGCGGCTTTAACGCCCGTGTGAGTGCGCACGGTTTTACCGACGACGAGTTTGCGCGCGGCTGCGCCGTGGCGCATGCCCATGGCGTGCGTGTGTACGTGACGCTCAACGTGTTCGTGTTTGACGATGAGTTGTCCGACGCGGTGGCGTTGGGAGCTCATGCACTGGAGCTGGGCGCCGATGCTCTGATTGTCGCCGATGCCGGGCTGGCCTGCGCGCTGCGCGCGGCGATTCCCGGGGTCGAGATTCACCTGTCCACGCAGGCGGGCGTTCATAGCGAAGGCGCCGTGCGACTTGCCGCCGATGAGCTGGGGGTCGAGCGCGTGGCGACGGCACGCGAGCTGACGGTCGACGAGATTGCGGCGCTATGTGCCGCGGGTGTGCCCATCGAGGTATTCTGCCACGGTGCGATTTGCATCGGCTATTCGGGGGCGTGCGAGTTCTCGGCCCTGCGGCGTGGGCGCTCGGCGATGCGCGGCGACTGCACGCAGCCGTGCCGCCTGGCGTACGACCTGGTGGACGAGGCGGGGCAGAGCGTTGTCGCCGTCGAGGGAGATCGCCTGCTGTGCCCGCGCGACTATCTGGGTATTGCACATCTGCCCGAGCTTGTAGATGCCGGCGTGGCGTCGCTCAAGATCGAGGGGCGCATGAAGAACCCCGATTACGTATTCAACGTGGTGCGGGTGTGGCGCCGGGCACTCGATATGCTGTACGACGGCGCGTGGGACCCCGGTGCCGTGGAAGAGCTTGAGCGCGAGCTGGGAAGGTCGTTTAACCGTGGGTTTACCGATGCGTACCTGCGAGGGCGTTCGGGTGCCGAGCTGATGAGCTTTGAGCGCGCAATTAACCAGGGCGTGCGCGTGGGGCGCTTGGTCGCTGTGGGCCACGAAGAGGTGACCGTTGAGCTCGACGCCGCCGTGGCGGCGGGTGACACGCTCGAGATCCGGTTTTATCCGGGTGCCGACGCGCGTCCCGATGTGCCCAAGCGCTGGCCGCAGGTGCCCTGTCCGGTGGATGCCGCAGCGGGGGAGCGCGTCGTCGTGCATTGCAAGCGTAAGGTGGACGCGGGCTGCGAGGTATACCTGATTCGCAGCGCCGGCGTGTTGGATCAGACGGCGGCGGTGTTGGAGCGCATGCGGGCCGAGGCGGATGCGATTGCGCCCGTTGAGCGTGCCGTTGAAGTGCTGCCCTTTGAGGGCGTTGCGGTGGATGGCGGTGCATCGACGGAGTTGGTGGAGTGCGCGGCTCCCGCTCGCATGGTTTTTGCTTGGCAACTGATGGATGCCGACCCGCGCGGAGAACTCGATTTGTCCGACGCCGTTGTGGTGCTTGACGAGGTGTGCCGCGCGAGTGACGCTGACTGGACCCGCTCACTGATGCAGCGTGCCGGGCGCATCGTCTGCCGCAACCTGGGGCAGGTGGCGATCGCTCGCGAGCTGGGCGTGACGTTTGACGTGGCGGCGCCGGTGTTCTGCGCGAATCGGGCCACGCTTACCTGGCTGCGCGGATTCGGTGCGGGGCGGGTGTACTTGCCGGCCGAGTTGCTCGGCAATGATGCGGAGCGTATTGCCGAGCTGGCTGCTGAACCCGGCGTCTTGGGTCCGGTCGACGCCGACCGTCCCGAGCTTATGGTGTGCGAGCACTGCCTGCTGACCGCCGAGGGCGTCTGCGCCACCGATGCGACGGGACAGGTTCGTTGCCGCGACTGCTTGCGTCGTCGGCAGGTACGCTATCTGGTCGAGCGTGACGGTACACGTCTGCCAGTTGCCATTGACGCATGCGGCAGGACGAGGATTTTCCTGTCGTAGGTGCCGCGTCGCGTCAGTTTGTTATCATAAGAGAGTTTATGGACTTCCAGCACCGCCGTTTTCGGCGAGGGTGCTATAGCAAAAGGAGGATACCCAATGCTGTCTGTTGACGAGCAAATGCGTATCATCACCTCGGGCGCCGCGCAGATCGTTCCCGAGGCCGACCTTCGCAAGAAGCTTGAGAAGGGCGAGCCCCTCAACATCAAGCTCGGCGTCGACCCCACCAGCCCCGACCTGCACCTGGGCCATGCCGTGCCCCTGCGCAAGATGCGTCAGTTCCAGGACCTGGGCCACAACGTCACCCTCATCATCGGCAACGGCACCGCGCTGATCGGCGATCCCTCGGGCAAGAACTCCACGCGTCCGCAGCTTTCGCAGGAGCAGATCGAGGCCAACGCCGAGACCTACGTGAGCCAGGCCATGAAGATCCTGGATCCCGAGAAGACCACCATCGTGCACAACGGTGACTGGATCCTGTCGATGGATCTGGCCGGTCTGCTGCAGGTGTGCTCCAAGTTCACCGTCGCTCGTATTCTCGAGCGCGATGACTTTACCAAGCGCTACCAGTCCCAGACGCCGATCGCCCTGCACGAGTTCCTGTATCCCGTGATGCAGGCCTTCGACTCCGTTCAGATCAAGGCCGACGTGGAGATGGGCGGCACCGATCAGCTCTTCAACCTGCTCGCTGGCCGTGAGCTCATGGAGAAGATGGGCATGGAGCCGCAGATCGCGCTCACCATGCCGCTGCTCGAGGGTACCGACGGCGTGCGCAAGATGTCCAAGTCATACGGCAACTACATCGGCCTGACCGACGCTCCCAAGGATATGTTCGGCAAGACCATGTCCATCCCCGACGAGATGATCGGCAAGTACTATCGTCTCGGCGAGCTCGCTCACCCCGGCCGAGGTCGACAAGATCGACGCTGCCCTGGCCGACGGCTCTGCCGACCCCTACGAGCTCAAGCGCGCTCTGGGTCGCGACCTGTGCGACACCTACCACGGCGTCGGTGCCGGCGACGAGGCTCAGGCCGAGTTCGACCGCGTGTTCAAGGAGGGCCAGCTTGCCGACTTCCCCGAGAAGCACGTTGAGCTGACCGTCAACGACGAGGGCCAGATCTACCTCGCCGGCCTGCTCAAGGACCTGGGTCTTTCGGCGAGCGCCGGCCAGGCCCGTCGCGATATCGACGGCGGCGGCGTCAAGATCAACGGCAAGGCCGTGGCTCCCAAGAGCTATAACATCGATCCCAGCGCCCTCAAGCTGGGCGACACCCTCTCCGTAGGCAAGCGCAAGGGCTTCAAGTTGATTTAGTTACGCGGTTTTACCAAACCGCGTAACGACTCGACGCTGCGCGGGCCGCATTTGGACAATCTGACGTTCAACTTCAAGGGCGCGACCAGAAGGTCAGCGCCCTTTCGTTACGGGCTTTAGCCTGTGCGGGCGCGCGCAGCGCGCCGCATCAGAAACCACCCGCTATGCGGGTGGGGCCAAACGGCTTTACAAAGCCGCCCCTCGCCGGACACTTGCGATTGTTCAGGCCGCAAAGGAATCCGAGTCGAGAGGGCGGTGGTGGCGTATGGCCCAGAAGGCCTACAGCCTGTCGCACACGAAGTGGATGTGCAAGTACCACGTCGTGTTCACGCCGAAGTATAGGCGCAAAGTCATCTACAACCAAATAAGGTCCGACCTTGGGGAGATCTTCAGGAAGCTCTGCCAGTACAAGGGGGTGGAGATAATCGAGGGGCACCTGATGCCCGACCACGTCCCATGCTGCTGGCGATACCGCCGAAGTACAGCGTATCGAGCGTGATGGGCTACCTGAAGGGAAGAGCTCGCTGATGATATTCGACAAGCACGCGAACATGAAGTACAAGTTCGGCAACAGGAAGTTCTGGGCCGAGGGCTACTACGTGTCCACCGTCGGCCTGAACGAGGCCACCATAGCGAAGTACATCAGGGAGCAGGAGAAGGCCGACATCGCGATCGACCGGCTGAGCGTCAAGGAGTACGAGGACCCCTTCGATAGGGGGCCGGGGCGTAAATAGCGCCGGTTTGACCGGCCCGTCACGGGTCAATCTGCAGTGCGGCCCGAACCCCGTGAGGGCCGGCGCCTTTAGACGCGTGCCGGAAATCAAGGGTTATACCCTAAGAGCAAACCACCCCTTTTAGGGGTGGTTTTGATTTCACGTCACCTTGTCTCAAATGCGGCCCGCTCGCTGTCGTTGCCAAAACATCGGCGCTTCCGTTGTTGGCACTTGGGGACGTTCCTTATAATATGAGCAGGACATTGTCAAGAGGCAAAATCGGGCCTGGCCCCAACGATATGGGGTCAGGCCCCTCCCTATATCAGCCCGTCCGCGGCGACCTCGGCGTGTCTTACCGACGCTCGTCTTTGCAGTTTAATATCCGCCCGCGGCGATCTCTCGCTGGGCAATCCGTTGCTACGGCTGAGGCTTCACGTCGAACCGACAGTCTGTGCACGCGTGTGGCGCCCTGGGCGCTCGCAGAAAAGGGACCTGAGGTTCGCCTCAACGGCTTCGGATCGAACCGCTTCCGGGGTGATCGGCATGTGCGGGGACCGCCCCCCTACGCCTCCTCGGCCATGAGGCCGACCGCCCCACCAGCAGGCGAGCTCGCGCGCCGTGGCGACGTTCGCCTTGTTGCCGTGGACCCCGCGCGCGACAGCGCCTCCCGCCTCTCGGCCAGCCTCCGCACGCCCTTGGCGGCATGCCTCAGGCGCCCCGGTCGGGGCGGCCGGCCTTGGCGAGGTCCTTCGGCCGCCCCGAGCACGTCAGGGGTAGTGCCACGCGGCTCGACCAGCGTCTTCCTCAGGTGCTTGTTGCCGGCCTTGGTGATCGCGCCCCTGCGGTCGCTCTCCCCGCTGGAGTGCTCGGAGGGCGTCAGGCCGACCCACGCCGCGAACGAGCGGGCGTTCCTGAACCTCGAGAACTCGCCGGCCTCGAACACGAGGTCGGCGGCCGTCGCGGTGTCGACGCCCTTGAGGCAGCGGAGGAGTCGACCCTCCTCCTCCACCACGGGCTTGCGGGCCTCGGCCTCGACGAGCCCCTCGAGCTCGCCTTCTCCTCCGCCGCCCGCCTGACCGCGTCGACGTAGTAGGCGAGCACGTCGTTGTCGGCCCCTCCGCGAACCTTATCGACTCGATCCGGGACCAGTGTGCCCCGGGTCCAGTTGCCCTTCCTGCGGCCGGTGGGCGTCCTCTCGTCGAAGACGAGCCCGTGCCTGAGCAGGAACTTGGAGAGCCGCTGCTTCGAGCGCGAGAGGTCGTCCCTCGCGTCCCTCGAGCGCCCTGGTCAGGTCGCGGGCGGCCTCGCACTCGTCGTCGGGGGACCCACACCTCGACCACGTTGCCGACCGACAGCATGCGGGCGAGGAACTCGGCGTCGTTGCGGTCGTTCTTCCTGCGCCTGTCCGCGCTGGGCTTGATCATCTTCGAGACGGCGCCGACCGCGCAGTCGACCCCAGGCCGGAGAGCCTCTTCTGCAGGTCGAACCCCGTGACCCCGGATTCGTACACGCACCTGGCCTTTGGGTCCACGGAACGGACCCACTCCGCGACGGCGCCGGCGTCGTAGCCGAAGGTCGCGGCACGTACCTCCCCGGTCATGACGTCGAGGGAGACGGCCTTTATCGAGCGGGCGTGGACGTCGAGGCCGATGAAGGTGGTAGTATCGAGCATGGGAGCCCCTTCCATGAATGCGGCGCGGCCGCCGCGGTTGATTAGACACTCACCATTGTCGGCCTAATCCGCGGTCTTTCATGCAGCAGGGGCTCTCAATGTTTTTATGTCCTGCTCATATCGTCTGTGCCGGCACTTTGGGACACTCCTTGTCATTGGTGCAAAGTAACCTGCCCCCATTGCGCCAAGCGGCGTGTGCCGTTAAGCGGAGAGGCGTATTCCCGACCCATCGTTTGGGCATACAATGGCTATTGGTCTGCTGCGGTGAAGGCTCGTCCGCTCCGCAGCTTTTTTCTACGGTTAAAGGAGTATGTATGTCCGTTGAGGTCATGAGGACTGTGATCGAGGCCGCCGAGGGCCGCGTGCCCGTCGACACGCTGTTTACCAATGCGCAGATCGTCGACGTGTATGGCCAGCGTGTGGCGCCCGGCAGCGTTGCCGTCAAGGACGGTGTGATCGTCGGCGTGCTCTACGATGGTCGCGACGATGCCGCCGGCACCTACGAGGCTGCCGAGGTCATTGACTGCCAGGGCCGCTATCTCGCCCCCGGCTTTATCGACGGACATCTGCATATCGAGTCCTCGAACATCCGTCCCGCCGAGTATGCGCGCATGGCGGCGACGCGCGGCACCACCACCGCCATTGCCGACAGCCACGAGATCGCCAACGTTGCCGGTCTCGACGGCCTGCGCTTTATGATCGAGGACGGCCGCCGCGCGCCCATTTCCATCAAGTACATGATGCCCTCGTGCGTGCCCGCGCTGCCCGATGAGCAAGCGGGCGCTGTGATTACCGCTGCTGACATGCAGGCGTTTTTTGCCGAGCATCCGGGCGACGTTTTTGGCCTGGGCGAGATGATGAACCTGCCGGGCGTCTTTATGGCCGATCCCGAGACCTGCGCTCGTATCGACGCTGCTAACCAGACGCCGTCCAAGCAAGTCGACGGCCATGCGCCGCTCGTTGCCGGCAAGGACCTCAATGCCTATGCCGCGGCGGGTATTATTGCCGACCACGAGTCGACGATTCCCGAGGAGGCGCTCGACAAGCTGTCTCGCGGCATGTACGTGATGCTGCGCGAGGGTACGTGCAGCCATGACCTGGCCAACCTGTCGCCGATGCTGCTGGAGAATCCTGCCCGCGCCCGCCGCTGCTGCTTTGCGACCTGACGACCGCGCTCCTCCGATGCGCTTTCGACCGGCATGATCGACAATGCCTGCCGCGTGGCCATCGAGGCCGGTATCGACCCCGTGGTCGCCATCTCTATGGCGTCTCTTTCCACGGCTGAAGCATTTGGCCTGGATCACGGCTGCCGCGACCCGCACGAGCTGCGTGGTGCGATTGCCCCGGGCAAGCGTGCTGACCTGCTGGTGCTCAATGACTTGACGTTTGCCACGGCTCCGCATCGCGTATATGCCGCCGGTGCCCTGGTGGCGCAGGACGGCACCTTTGTGGGCGAGATTGCACCCGAGATGGCCGAGGTTGCGGCCCTTGCCGATGAGCTGCGTGCTTCCGTTAAGCTGCCGAAGCTTTCGCTCGACGTGTTCGACTATGCCTTTAAGCCGGGCGAGGCCGTGATCGACGTGGTGCCGGGTAAGGCCATCACGGGCATGGCTCGTCCCGAGACTGACGAGGATTTGCGCCGCATTATGCTGATCGAGCGCCACGGCCGCGGCGTGTCGCTGCAGGCCGAGGGCGCCGATGGCGACGGTCCCGCCGGCCTGGGCCTGGTCGGCAAGCATATCGGTCGCGGCTGGGTGCGCGGCTTTACCATCACGGGCGGCGCTATCGCCTCGACGATCGGCCACGACTCGCACAACGTGTGCGTGGTGGGCGACAACGCCGCCGATATGATGGCTGCTGTCGAGGCCGTGGGCCAGGGCGGTCACGTGCTGGTGCGCAACGGCGAGGTCGTGGCGCGCATTCCGCTGGCGCTCGGTGGCCTGATGAGCGAGGGCACGGCCGAGGATGTCGCCGCGCAGCACGACGACTTTATGGTCAAGGCGCGCGCCATGGGTATCGAGCCGCCGCTCGACCCCATCATGGGCATCATTTTCCTGCCCCTGCCGGTCATCCCGACGCTCCGCATCCGCCCCGAGGGCATGTTCGACGTCACAACCTTCACCTACGCCGACTAGTCATCGGGGACGTTCTTAAACGACTAGTCATCGGGGTGGCGTGTCGCCTGACGCCGCGACCGTGAGACCTCTGGCATGTGTGAGCTATTTGCTAGGTCCTTGTAACGTTTACGCCCGCGGAGTCTTATTTGAGCTCCCTTTGGGTACGTTGGAATTGGATATACGTCCGATTCCATCAAGCCCGAAGGGAGCTTTTCTATGTTTAAACTGATTGCATCCGATATGGACGGCACACTGCTTGACGAAAACGGCCAGGTGCCGCCCGAGACCTACGAACTGATTCTGGCGCTACACGAGCATGGCGTGCATTTCGCCGCATCGTCAGGTCGTCGCTACGATCGCCTGTGTGAGTTCTTTGCACCCGTTCGCGACAAGATGGACTTTGTCGCCGCCAACGGCGCCCAGGTCTACGCCGACGGCAAAATGGTAGACCGCGAGGTGTATTCGCACCGGCGATTCGAAAGCTCGCCCAGGCCGTCGCGACGTTTCCCAATCTGCATCTTGCGCTCTTTGACCGAACCAAGTCCTTTTTGCTCGATGATGAGTGCAAGTTCGTGCGCGAGGTCGATAAGGACCTTCCCAATGCCGAGCGCATTTGGGAGCTGCCCGATCCCAGCGTAAATATCATCAAGGCGAGTATCTTTTGCGATGACGGTGCCGTTATGGACAGCGCTTACGTACTACAGCGCGAACTTGGTCAGCTCTTTACTTTTGCGCCTTCGGGCAACGCGTGGATCGATGCCATGCAGCCTGGTGTGTCGAAGGCCTCGGGTATCGCGCAGCTCGTGGAGCACTATGGCATTGAACGCGACGAGGTCATGGCGTTTGGCGACTCGATGAACGACTACGAGATCATTCGCTTTGTCGGCACGGGCTGCGCGATGGAAAACGCGCGCCCCGCGCTCAAGGCGGTGGCCGATCGCGTGGTGGGTTGTAACCGCGACCACGCCGTCCAGCAGGAGCTCCGTCGCGTGCTGGAGAGTCTCTCCTAATTCGGCGGATGGGGACGTTCCTTTTAATATGAGCAGGACATTGTCAAGAGGCAAAATCGGGCCTGGCCCCAACGATATGGGGTCAGGCCCTCTCTATATCAGCCCGTCCGCGGCGACCTCGGCGTGTCTTACCGACGCTCGTCTTTGCAGTTTAATATCCGCCCGCGGCGATCTCTCGCTGGGCAATCCGTTGCTACGGCTGAGGCTTCTACGTCGAACCGACAGTCTGTGCACGCGTGTGGCGCCCGGGCGCTCGCAGAAAAAGGGACCTGAGGTTCGCCTCAACGGCTTCGGATCGAACCGCTTCCGGGGTGATCGGCTTATGTGCGGGGGACCGCCCCTACGCCTCCTCGGCCATGAGGCCGACCGCCCACACCAGCAGGCGAGCTCGCGCGCCGTGGCGACGTTCGCCTTGTTGCCGTGGACCCGCGCGCGAGCAGCGCCTCCCGCCTCTCGGCCAGCCTCCGCACGCCCTTGGCGGCATGCCTCCGGGCGCCCGGTCCGGGGCGGCCCTTGGCGAGGTCCTTCGGCCGCCCTGAGCACGTCAGGTAGTGCCACGCGGCCTCGACCAGCGTCTTCCTCAGGTGCTTGTTGCCAGCCTTGGTGATCGCGCCCCTGCGGTCGCTCTCCCCGCTGGAGTGCTCGGAGGGCGTCAGGCCGACCCACGCCGCGAACGAGCGGGCGTTCCTGAACCTCGAGAACTCGCCGGCCTCTCGAACACGAGGTCGGCGGCGGACGCGGTGTCTACGCCCCTTGAGGCAGCGGAGGGAGTCGACCCCCTCCTCCACACCAGGCTTGCGGGCCTCGGCCTCGACGAGCCCCTCGAGCCTCGCCTTCTCCTCCGCCGCCCGCCTGACCGCGTCGACGTAGTAGGCGAGCACGTCGTTGTCGGCCCTCTCCGCGAACCTTATCGACTCGATCCAGGACCAGTGCGCCCGGGTCCAGTTGCCCTTCCTGCGGCCGGTGGGCGTCCTCTCGTCGAAGACGAGCCCGTGCCTGAGCAGGAACTTGGAGAGCCGCTGCTTCGAGCGCGAGAGGTCGTCCCGCGTCCTCGAGCGCCTCGGTCAGGTCGCGGGCGGCCTCGCACTCGTCGTCGGGGACCCACACCTCGACCACGTTGCCGACCGACAGCATGCGGGCGAGGAACTCGGCGTCGTTGCGGTCGTTCTTCCTGCGCCTGTCCGCGCTGGGCTTGATCATCTTCGAGACGGCGCCGACCACGCAGTCGACCCCCAGGCCGGAAAGCCTCTTCTGCAGGTCGAAGCCCGTGACCCCGGACTCGTACACGCACGGCCCTGGGGTCCACGGAACGGACCCACTCCGCGACGGCGCCGGCGTCGTAGCCGAAGGTCGCGGCACGTACCTCCCCGGTCATGACGTCGAGGGAGACGGCCTTTATCGAGCGGGCGTGGACGTCGAGGCCGACGAAGGTGGTAGTATCGAGCATGGGAGCCCCTTCCATGAATGCGGCGTGGCCGCCACGGTTGGATTAGACACTCACCATTGTCGGCCTAATCCGCGGTCTTTCATGCGGCAGGGGCTCTCAATGTTTTTATGTCCTGCTCATATCGTCTCTGCCGACAGTGGGGGACAGTCCTTGCAGCTTTTTGCGAAGAGTGTCCCCAACGACTAGTCGTTTAAGAACGTCCCCAATGACTAAGCGAGGGCGGCCATGATGGTGCGGGCGACGCCGTCGTGGTCGTTGTCGTATTCGGTGATGGCGTCGGCGGCCTCGCGGTCTTCGGACTCGGCGTTGATCATGGCCATGCCGTGGCCCGCTGCCTGTAGCATGGGGATGTCGTTGATGTTGTCGCCGAACGCCCAGGCGTCGGCGAGACGCTCGCCCAGGTGCTCGCATACCACGTGAGGGCCGTCCCCTTGGTGGCGCCCTCGCCCATGACCTCGATATTCATGGCGTACGAACGCGTGACCTCAATGCCTCCGAGCGTGTCGAGCTCCGCTGCGATGGCGTCGCGATCGGCCGGGTCGTGCCAGTACATGGCGATGCGTTCGAGCGTCTCGACCTCGTCGATCTTGCTGTCGATATCCATGTCGATCGGTGTTCGTGTGCGCTTGAGCGAAGCCGCGATGTGGGGGTCGCCGCCACAGAACTCATCCAGACGCCCGTATAGCGAGCGGGGGAGGAAGCACTGTCCATCCGCGAAGATATCGAAGGTCACATCGTGGCCGGCGGCAATGCGGTGGATGCGATGGGCAATGCCGCGGTCGAGCGGACGGCTCAAGATGCACGTGGCGCGCGAGGCGTCGGTGGGCGTATCGTCGTCGAGCTGCCAGACGCTGGCGCCGTTGGCACAGACCGCGTAGTGCACGGCGGGATGGGCGAGGATGGGCTCAAAGATGCCCGACAGCGGGCGCCCCGTGCAGGGAACAAACTCGATGCCACGACGTGCGAGCTCGTCGAGCATTGCCCAGGTGGCATCGCTCATTTGCTTATCGCTCGTCAGCAGCGTCCCATCCATATCGGAAAACACAATCATTCGATGCAGCCCTTTCTACTGGCATAAAAAGCGTGGCCGAGGGCTTGGGTCCCTGGCCACGCTCGAGTTCTATAACGGTCCGCGTCCTAGCGGTAGGCGAGCGGCTTGTACTCCAGCGGCTCGATCACCGGACGATAGGCCGGGCGAATAATACGGTGCGCGCAGAAGAGCTCTTCCATGCGGTGTGCCGACCAGCCGGCCATGCGGGCGACGGCGAAAAGCGGCGTAAAAAGCGTCTCGGGCACGCCGAGCATCTTGTAGATAAAGCCCGTGTACAGGTCGATGTTGGCGCAGATGGGCTTGGTCATGCCGTGATCGCGCATCACCTGCGGGGCCAGACGCTCGATGCGCTCGATGAGCGCGAACTCTTCGCCCAGGTCCTTCTTGGCGGCAAGCGTGCGCGCGTAACGGCGGCAGACCTCGGCGCGCGGGTCGCTGAGCGTATAGACGGCGTGGCCCATGCCGTAGATGAGGCCGGTGCCGTCGAAGGCCTGCTTGTCGAGGATCTTGCCCAGGTAGGCTGCGACCTCGTCCTCGTCCTCCCAGTTGGAGACATGTGCACGGATGTCCTCGTGCATGGACACGACCTTGGCGTTGGCGCCGCCGTGGCGCGGGCCCTTGAGCGAGCCGATAGCCGCGGCGTAGGCGGAATACGGGTCGGTGGCCGAAGACGACAGCACGCGGCAAGCGAAGGTGGAGTTGTTGCCGCCGCCGTGCTCGGCATGCAGCATGAGCATAACGTCGAGCAGCATCGCCTCATCGCGGGTGAACGCCATGCCGCCGCGTAGGACCTGTAGAATGGTCTCGGCGGTGGAGAGGCCGGGTGTGGGGTGCGGCACATGAACCTCGGAGCCGCGGCGCTTGGCGACCGAGGCCATATGTGCGCGAAGGCGGCGATGCGCGGGAGACGGGAGAGCATGGAGATGGCGACGTCGATTTCGTGCTCGGGTGTAATGGCGTCGGGCTCGGCGTCGAAGGCGTAGAGCAGCAGCACGGCGCGCTGAAGCACGTTCATGATGCTCGACGACACCGTGGTCATAGGGAACTCTTTAACGTACTCGTCGCTTAGATGTCTAAAGGCGCCCAGGCGCTCGCAAAAGCCGTCGAGCTCTTCCTTGTTGGGCAGCGAACCCGTGATAAGCAGATAGGCGACCTCTTCGTAGCCGTAGCGGTTCTCGGCCTGGGCGTTGTTGACCAGATCCTCGATGCTGTAGCCGCGAAGCGTGAGCTTGCCCTGATCGGGCACGACCTTTCCGTCGACCTTGTTGTAGCCGTGCACATCCGAGATGCGAGTGAGGCCCGCGACCACGCCCGAGCCGTCGGCATTGCGCAGGCCGCGCTTGACATTGTGCTCGACAAATAAGCCCTCGTCATAAGGGTCAGTCGGCAGGCCGTAGTAGAGGCTTTCGCTCTCGGGCGAAATCTGACGGCTTGCCTCGTAATCCAGAACCAGGCGGCTCAAGTGATCATCGAAGCGGTAGTAGATTTTCTTGGCGTCGTAGGCCATGCGCGCTCCTCTCCGGGCCGCATCGGGGTGACTTGCATGGGCATGCGCGCGTCAGGCTATCCCCAGCGGCTTGCTCGCTACAGGCGGTACATAAAGTTGAAGGACGTCCTCGCGCTGGATGGACACGTTGACGCCCGAAAGCTCGCCGGCCTCGGCCAGCGCCTTCTGCAACTCGGCGAAGTCGAGCTTGGACTCGGCGGTGTCGGCCAGCATGGTCATGGTAAAGATGTCCTCGATAATGGACTGCGTGATGTCGCGGATGTCGACGTTGGCCTCGCCCAGAACGCGGGTGACGCCGGCGACGATGCCGGGGCGGTTCTTGCCAAGGACGGTGATGACGATACGGGAGGACGAGATCTCGGCCATGGGAAACCCTTTTTCGCGTGGTTGCGGCGCGCGCGGGGCGCGTCCGCTACGGTACAGTGTTCATCATTGTACCTGTCTGGCGCAAAAAGGCGCGCTCGCTGCGGCGTTACATGCCTGCAACATGAGCGTAAGGGGGAAGGCCGTACGGGGAAGAGCCGTCTGGCGCGTGTCCGGCTCGTGTTGGGTTGATTTCCGATCGCAGCCGAACACATTGAGCGGACAGGCCGTTCCCGCAGTCAGCCGAACGCCTCCGACGGCTGATTCCGAACTGGAAGCGGAGGGCATCCCCGCCCTTCGATAGGGGATACCGCTCCGCGGCGCATGCCGCGGGCGGCGCCCCTATCGGACCACCGTGACCTCAGTTGGGATGGGCCCAGCACTGCCGCGTACTCGGTGAGCTAGAGCCAACTGTTCATCTTCACGTCGCGTATGGCGATATTTCGGTCGTCCGGCTCGGTGATGCCGTAGCCGAACGCCTGGAGCGTCTCGATGGACTCCTGGATCCTCTGTTGGAACATGGGACCCGGATCGACCCTCGGCCCGAGGTGCCCGCGCCAAAGGCACGGCGTGGCGCGCAGCATGTTATGGATTTTGGAGATGGGCTCGATGTCGGCGTAGACGTTGAGCGTCGCCATGGCGTCCTTGTGGCCGAGGATCGATTGGAGCGCCTTGATATCGCCGCCTTGGCGGATCCACTGCGTTGCGAACGTGTGGCGAAGGCCGTGGAACGTGATCAGCTCGTCGTTGGTGCCCATGAGGCCGTTGGTCTCCGAGAACGTCTTGAACGCCCTGCGGATATAGCTTGTCGTCGCGAAGGTCGCGCCCGGCTCCGACAGGATGTAGCAGTCCCCGATCTCGACCGCCCCGGTAAGGCCGCGCAAGCGCAGCTTTCCGCAGTCGATCTCGTGGGTCTCCTTCAGGAAGGGGAGTAGGCCGACCGGGTCGATGGGGATACCCCCCTGGCGTCATGGGTCTTGGTGTCCTTGATGACCGAACCCATTCCCTTCGCGTACGCCACCGAGTGTCTGATCGAGATCAGGCCCGTCTCGAAATCCACATCGCACCACCGAAGGCCGCAGACCTCGCCGATTCGCATCCCCGTGTGCAGGGCGAGTACGACCGCCCTCTAATCCTCGGCGGACCAATCGAGTCCGAACTCCTTTCGGGCATCCTCTTCGCTCATGACTTCGAGAAGGTCTCGGGTTGGCAACGAAGGGCGAGGAGGCATAGCTGCTCGAGTGTGTTGAAGCGAATGCCGCGAATATGCCCTTTTTAATACGGGACAGGTTCACGGGCGTGGTTCCAATCCTTTCGGCAAGTTCGTTCGAGGAAATCTTTCGCTCGGCCATGATCTTGTCGAGGCGAACAATTACGGGCATGGCGTTTCCTTACGCAATCTCGTCGGAGTCGAGGTACAGCTCTCGGGCGTACAAGAAGAGCTGGGAAAGCATGAACAGGACGATGCCGAGAACCAGAGAGGTCCAATCGAATGATGAAGCGATCTCTTGGGCGCCGACGGCCCCCTCGCCGCCAAACATCGAAACGGAGGTTTTGAGTGAGCCGGCGTAGAGGCTGGTGGCAGCTTGAACAACGAAGAGAATGCCGAGCACCTTCAAGCATGTCGCAGACCCTTTCTTGAAGGGGTCTCCGCTCTTGATCGTCCACACGAGAACGGCGCTGAGGATGGTCGTAGCGATACCGATGACGGCAGGGACCAATGTCGAGATCGCAAGGGCTGGATACGCGGGGGAGTCTGCAATTACAGGGTTGTCGAGCACTTCGATTGCTGGCTTTAAGCGAGAACGCCACTTGTGCGATGGCGGTGGCGCAAAGGGTCGCAGAGGCTATCGCACATGCGATGCGGAAGGAATGAAGCCGGGGAGTGCGATTGTCGGAACTCATAATAACCTCCGAAGAATTTAAAAAACTCAGGTTACTTTTTAACAGTTTATGTTAAATTGACTTTGCCGGCAAGTAATAAGGGCCGAGCATTTTGTTCGGCCCCTCTGTTCCGACTGGATGAGGTTAAGGTTGGCGATGAATATGCTCAAAATCTCGAAGGCGATCTTTAGGTCGCTTCTCTCCTCCAGGTCGCTCTGTGTTGTCGTTGTTGCGTTGATGGTTCTTTGTGCTCTGCCCGTCTTCAGGAGCGCGGCTGGCATCGACGGACGGGTCGAATACCTCGAGTCGGGAATAACCCGTGTTGAGCAGGAATTGTCAGCATCCTATGCGGATGCGCTTGTGAATGCGGGGGAGGACGGTGTCTATACCTCTTCATCAAGCATGCCCGCGCTTCTGTACCCTCTTGCCGCGGGACGTCTTATCTTGGCACCGCTCTCTCCCCTACTTCCGTTTCTGCAGATATCGGATGGAGAGTACACCTATTATGACGGATCGAAGGAGTACTTGCTATGGGTCGCAACGGCCGTTGCCGTCTCGTTCCTTGCCGCGCGTCTTAACAAACGTGGAAAGCTCATCATCCAGCACCGATGGGCGAGCTGGGTAGACTTGTTGCATCGAGCGTATGGGCGAGTGTTTTTGCAATGCTTGCCGTCCTCGCCATCAATCTTCCAGGGATAATCGCCGCGCTTGTGAAGAATGGCCCGGGCTCGCCGTTCTATCCGATAGGCTACATTCAATATGCGCCTCCGGTTATCAAACCGGCTTGGCTTGTGTTCGCGCAGACGGCCATCTTGCAATTCTTGGTGGCAGCGTTCATCTCGCTTGTCGTTCACCTTGCCGTGAAGATTGCCAATAACCCTACGCTTGGAATCGTGTTCGTATGTGCCCTGATGGGGGTGACGATGGTTCCCGGGTATTACGGAAGATCCATCGCTTTACGTGAGTTCGCCCTGTTGAATCCCCCTTACGTATGCGAACACTGAGTTGACCGTCGGCGCCTATAGCCCGTACCCGACAACGCAGATAGTGAATCTACCTGGACTTTGCTTCGAGCGTGGCGCGATTGCCCTCGTATGCGCAATCGGGATCGAGGTGCTGGCAATTAGCCTGCTTTGCGTTGCTGGAAAGAGCGGCTGCGCGTGCCCGATATCCCCGATTTGTCTTGAGAGAGGTTCCTTCACTGCATCGAGAACGGCAACTCGTTCGAGCGCTTGTGCCTCCGCCGTTGCATACGTAAGAACGATGGGGAAACTGCTCCTGCATTCTCCTGCCCTCGCCGTATGCGCGATTGCAATGTCGACGACGATGCTGGCCCCGGCTCTGGTCGAGATGTTTCCTGACGCTGATAACGTTTCCGCTGTTCGGTATAGGGATGGGGAGCTCCGTTCAATAGATCGGTATCTAGAGCAGAACGCTGCGAATATGGACGTCGAGGGCAAAGCGGCCCTGGAAGACATGCGGGATGCTCTTTCGGGTTTCGTGTACGCGCCTATGCCTGCGGAGGGGTTTCGAAGCCTTGCGACGTACGAGCGCGCTCGAGGTGAGCTGGGCGCGGCAGATGCGACTCTCCTGCAATCGATCGGAATCGAGCCGGAGACTCCTTCTCGTGCGGAGGCGCGCGCGCCCTTCTGCTTGAGTCGATCGCGAGCTTGCCGGACCCCAAGGTTTACGAGTTAAGTACGAAGATGCCCCCATTAATCCTCCTTTCGTATCTCCAGGCAGCGCTTCCCTCCTTATTTTTGCTGTTGCCCGTGGTTGTCACATCGCTCGCGTGTACCCACCTGCAGTGTCGTTCCCTTCTGGTTCTCCAGATCCCCGCAACAGCGCATGTGCGTTTTCTGACGGCTGTTGCGCTGGCTCTCCTGCTTGGCTTGGTGCTGCTTTTGGTGCCGATGGTTCCCGCTGTCGTTGTGTCCGTGATTAAGAACGGTGCGGGTGGATCGGAGTATCCCGTCGCTCTCATTCGGGCGGGAGCTTCGACAACGTCCATGGTGGGGGAGGCGGTGTTGTGCAGTATTCCGTTGCTGGTCATGGCATACGGCGTGATTTCCGTCGTCGCTGCGTTGACAGCAGCGATTAGCCGCAACCCCGTTGTCACCGGAATGGTTTGCGCGGTTCTCTTGGTGTTGGGTTCGTTGAGCGCTCATGTTGAAAGCGTGGGCATGGGCGTCGCGCTGCTGGCTCCATTCGCCTCGTTTGATCCCGCTTCCCAGGTGGGGACGATTGGGCTCTTGGGCGAGGGACGAACGCGATGCCTTTTGAGAGGTCGTCGGCGCATCGGGCGCTCTGCTGGTGGTCTTGGGCGCCGTATCTCCGTTGTTGGTGAAACGCCTGAGTGTTCCGAAGATCGAAAGGGATGATCTCGATGATTGACCTTCAAACGCTGACGATCTCTTATGGAAAGAAGGTGCTCGTAGATTCGGTGAACGCTGAGTTTGCCCCGGGTACGGTCTACGGTCTCGTCGCTCCGAACGGGCATGGAAAGACGACGTTGCTGCGTGCGATGGCAGGTTTGCCGGGTCCTCGCGTGGACGGGAGCATCGTTCTGGATGAGGTGCAGGGTACGGGTGCGAGAGAGGTCCGTTCTATGATCTTCTATGCACCTGGTGAGGGACGCTGCTGTATCCCGGATTGCGTGCGGAAGATCACCTCAAGATGGTTTGCGATATGTGGCCGCATGCTCGCGATATCGAAGAGATAGTGGAACAAACGCAGATAGGCGAGTTCGCGAAGATGAGGATCCGCACTCTGAGCCAGGGCATGAAGCAGCAGCTTACCCTGGCGATTGCGTATGCGACGGGCGCGCGGTACCTTCTATTAGATGAGCCCATGAACGCGCTCGACCCCAGCAGGGTGGACTTGCATTCCGAGATTCTCAGGAAGCTGGCCGATTCTGGTACGTGCATCATCATGTCATCCCACATCTTGGATTCGGTCGATAGGCTGTGCGATGAGATTCTGTTTTTGAAGGATGGGAAGCTCATTAGAAGCATTCCGCAAGATGATGCTGCGCCGAAGTCTCCTGGATCCCATTTCGCAAAGCCTGCCGGACGCGCCGAGGGTGCGCTAAGCACGTATCGGCGACTCTACGAAAAGGGCGGGTAGAAATGCAAGTTAAAAATCTATGTGGCCAATGTGATACCGTTGAACCCGCATATCGATACCGCTCAGCCATTCGCCTCGCCCCCGTCGCACGTATCTTCATCCGGTCTGTTACTTTTAATCTAACGATTCTTTGAGGAACGTAGGTGCTTCCAAATGTACTGTCGACTTCTTCTCAAACTGATCCTAAGAGACAAGGCCGCATGGATTTGTACGCTCGTTCTCGCTGCAGCCTTTTCCGTCCCCATTGCGTTCAATTCACCCATCTACGGGCCCTTCTTTATGAAGCAGGGCATGCAGGGCTTTGTCGACGCATTCAATACGCGCGCGCCCCAGGCCAGCGGCACAGACCTATCGCCAGAGCAGCAAGATGACGCTGAGCTTGCAAGATACGCGAACGCCGCCCTCGCCGCTCAAACCGACGCCGCCTTTCTCGACTCTGCCGAGAGCTACTACGCGCTCATGGACGAGGGGCTTCCAATCCGGGTCCATCGTGGGGGACCAGGAGACCAATGACGCAGGGCTCGCATATTGCCGCGCTCTGAGCAGCTCCGGCATCGCGGATATCCCGGCCTCCGCAAACGACCTGCCGTTCCTCTCCTTCCTGCCCTACGCCATTGCCCGGCGCCGTCCTTCCCTTCCCTTCATCCCCTTCCTTCTCTCGTCGATACTCGTGCTCGGCGCCACAAGGCCCGGGACCCTGGCGGCAAAGGCGCCCGTGCCCAAATTCCGGCGCCTTATCCAAACCGTGTTTTCGATAATCGCCGCGGGGACCGCGATGCTCCTCGCCGGCCTCGCGCCCGGGGGCATTTACGCCTTGGCCCTAAACGGCTTCGGGCAGATCGGGTACCCGATCGCCTTCTTCCATAACGGCGCGCTTACCACCACGACCGCGGGAAACGTCTTCACGACCCTGCTTCTCGCGCTGCTTGCGGGCGGAACCTTGATATCCGTTTTCTCCGCCGTCCTATCGACCGCAACGAGGCGCGTCCTCGCAGGCCCCCTTACCTCCGCGCTGCTTGTCGCGGCCCCGGCATTCCCGTTACTGTCCGATTCGGCACTGGAGCATAACGCCGCGCTCAATCTCCTGCCGCTGGCCATATTCTCGCCTATCGAGGCAACGGGTTACGTAGGATGCTTCCCGACGGAATTCATCGGCTCCGGTTCAAGCGGTGCATCGATGCTTGCCGTGGCCCTGGCATACGTCGCGGTCCTTTTTGCAGTCGGCGCCGTTGCGGCAAGGTCGCCCAAACAGCCTGGACCCGCGAAAAAGCACCATGGGCTCGAGCTTCTGGACGCGAGCGTGGGATACGGAAGCACGACGATACTTTCAATCGGGTCGCTTTCCTTGGGCCCGGGAACGGCGGCGGGGCTCGTCGCTCCCAACGGCTCGGGGAAAACCACCCTTCTTGAAGCGCTGTCGGGCCAATTTCCCACCCGCATCCGCTCGGGAAGCCTGGCGGCAGACGGAATCAGCCAACGTCGATCAGCCGAATTCGCAGAACTCGTCTACCTGAGCTCTTCGGGCAGCGCGGATCTCTATCCCACGCTATCGGCCATCGAGCACCTTGCTTTCGTTAGGGAGGCGTGGAAATCGGCCGCCGACATCGACTCGCTCTGCAGCTCCCTCGGAATCTCCCCATATCTCGACAAGCCGACCCGTAAACTCTCGACGGGAATGAAGCAGCAGGTAAAGCTTGCCATGGCGATAGCGACCGATTGCCCGTACCTCATCCTCGATGAACCGCTGAACGGCCTCGATCCGGGAAAGCGGAAAACCTCCTGCGACGCGATGCGCAGCGAGGTGGCGCGGGGACGCAGCGTGCTCATTTCAAGCCACCTGCTCGACGACCTGGCAGACCTCACCAACTCGTTCTACTTCATCGAGGCCGGCACGCTCGTGGAAAGATCAAGTCGTCCTCGCAGACGCTCAAGCAGGAATACCTCGATACATACGAGAGATGAATGGGGGAGTGTTCGGATGAAGTTGATATTTAAGGTCCAGCTCATGTCGTGCCGAAAAGACCGTGAACCTTTTGTGGGACACGCGGCGCCGTGGTACCATAGCCGAGCTTGTTGTCTTGGTCGGAAACCAAGACGCCTTATGCGCTGATCGGTAACCAGCGCCTGACCAATAAGGAGTCCTACCATGAAGCAGGGTATCCATCCCCAGTATGTCGAGTGCACGGTGACGTGCTCCTGCGGCAACACCTTCAAGACGCACGCTACCGTGTCCGAGATGAAGGTCGAGCTTTGCAACGAGTGCCACCCGTTCTACACCGGCCAGCAGAAGTTTGTCGACACCGGTGGACGCGTCCAGCGCTTCGCCGACAAGTTCGGTGGCGCCGCTGCCGCCCAGCTCAAGAAGGCCGAGGAGGCCAAGGCTGCCAAGGCCGCCAAGGCTGCTGAGGCCGAGGCCGCTCGCAAGGCCGCCGCTGAGGCTAAGGCTGCCGAGAAGGCTAAGCGTGCTGCTAAGTTTGCCGAGGAGGCTGCCAAGCAGGCCGCCGAGGCTCCCGCAGAGGCTCCCGTCGAGGAGGCCGCTGCCGAGGCCGAGACCACCGAGGCTGCTGAGTAAATAGCTCGCCGCGGAATCACTCGCATTCATGGCATGAGGGCCGTGCATCCATTTGGGTGCGCGGCCCTTTTTTTTATTGGTGCAAACTAACCTGCCCCCATTGCACCAGATTGGTGCGAAGGGGACAGGTTTAGTTTGCACCAAATGGCAGAGAGGCAGCGTTTGCCCAGATAAAACCTGCCAAAATAAACCTGTCCCTTTTTGGCAGGTTGGTCGTAGTTATTACGTGGCGGTCGAGGTCGACCGTATAGGCCGCGCCTTGTTTGGCTAAAGTACAATCATCTGTGTTTAACTCGCCCGCAGCTGCACGGCGTGGGCGATGGCCAAAAAGGAAAACCACATGGGATTCATGTCAAAGCTGCTGTCATTTGGATCCGATAAGGACCTTAAGCGCTACTACAAGATCGTCGACCAGATCAACGGTCTTGAGCCCCAGTTTGAGAAGATGACCGAGGAGGAACTCCGCGGCCAGACCGATAAGTTCCGCGAGCGTTACGCCAACGGCGAGTCGCTCGACGACATGCTCCCCGAGGCCTTTGCCACCGTGCGTGAGGCTTCCAAGCGCACCATGGGTATGCGCCACTTTGACGTGCAGCTCATTGGCGCCATGGCACTGCACGAGGGGCACATCGCCGAGATGAAGACTGGCGAAGGTAAGACCCTCGTCTCCACGTTGGCCGGCTATCTCAACGCTATTGCCGGCAAGGGCGTGCACGTCGTTACTGTCAACGATTACCTTGCCAAGCGCGACTCCGAGTGGATGGGCCGCATCTATAAGTACCTGGGCATGACCGTCGGTCTGCTCCAGAACAACATGCCGCTCGAGCTCAAGCGCCCGGCCTACCAGGCCGACGTCACCTACGGCACCAACTCCGAGTTCGGCTTTGATTACCTGCGCGACAACATGGTTACCCGTCCCGAGCAGCGTGTGCAACGTGGTCACAACTACGCCATCGTCGACGAGGTTGACTCCATCCTGATCGATGAGGCCCGCACCCCGCTGATCATCTCGGGCGCTGGCACCAAGTCCGCCAGCACCTACAAGGACTTCGCGCGTGCCGTGCGTGGCCTTGAGCGCGGCGAGGACGTGTCGCACGACATGCTCACCGCCACCGAGGACGTTGAGCCCACGGGCGACTATGTCATGGACGAGGCCAGCACACCATTGCCGCCACCGAGCGCGGCCTTAAGAAAATCGAGCGCCGCCGGGTATCGATGACATCTACGCCGACCTTTCGGGTCAGCTGGTCAACCACCTGCAACAGGCGCTGAAGGCCCAGTACATGTTCCACCGCGACAAGCAGTATGTGGTCACCAACGGCGAGGTCAAGATCGTCGACGAGTTCACCGGCCGCATTATGGAAGGCCGCCGCTATTCTGAGGGCCTGCACAGGCCATCGAGGCCAAAGAGGGCGTGCTCGTACGCGAGGAGAACCAGACCCTGGCCACCATCACCCTGCAGAACTACTTCCGTCTGTATGACAAGCTCTCCGGCATGACCGGCACGGCACTTACCGATGATGCCGAGTTCCGCGAGATCTACAAGCTGCCCGTCGAGGTCATCCCCTCCAACAAGCCTGTGCAGCGCGTGGACCACGAGGACTGGTGTACCGCACCATCAGGCCAAAGTACAATGCCGTCGCCGACGATGTCGAGCAGCGTCATGCCAAGGGCCAGCCGGTCTGGTCGGCACCGTCTCCATCGAGAACTCCGAGAAGCTGTCCGCCGCCCTTACCAAGCGCGGCATCGCACACGAGGTCCTCAACGCCAAACACCATGAACGCGAGGCCCACATCGTTGCCCAGGCCGGACGCTACGGCGCCGTGACCATCGCCACCAACATGGCCGGCCGCGGTACCGACATCTTGCTGGGCGGCAACCCCGACGAGCTGGTGCGCGAGCGCACGGAGTACGAGGGCCTGACCATGGAGGACGTGACGCCCGAGCAGCTCGAGCAGTTTAACGCCGAGGCCAAGGAGACCTGCAAGGCCGAGCGTGAGCGCGTGCTGCCGCCGGCGCCTGACCGTTATCGGCACCGAGCGCCACGAGTCCCGCCGCATCGACAACCAGCTGCGCGGCCGTTCCGGCCGTCAGGGCGACCCGGGCGTGACCCAGTTCTACCATGTCGCTCGAGGACGACCTCATGCGCTTGTTCGGCGGCGACAAGATGGACCGCGTCTCCAAGATGATGGTCACGGCCGACATGGGCGACGACATGCCCATCCAGCACAAGATCATCTCAAGGCCGTCGAGAGCGCCCAGCACAAGGTCGAGAGCATCAACTTCTCCATGCGCAAGAGCGTCCTTGAGTACGACGACGTTATGAACAAGCAGCGCCAGGTCATCTATGCCGAGCGCAACAAGATCTTGGACGGCAAGGATCTGACCGACCACATCACCGAGGTCATGCACGACACCGTGTACCGCTGCGTGCAGGAGTTCTGCACCAAGGACAGTCACGATGGCGAGCGCGACCTTTGGAGGGCCTGCGCAAGTGGGTTGTGGAGCTCGCCGGCCACATCGATACGCCGAAGTTCCCCGACGAGGATTATGAGGCGGCTACCGATGTCCTGGCTTACGTAGAGAAGTGCTACAACATGAAGGCCGAGCGCTTGGGCGAGGACCTGATGCGCGAGCTCAACACCAGGTCATGCTGCGCGTCATCGATACCCGCTGGATGAACTACCTGCAGGAGATGGACTACCTTAAGACCGGCATCGGCCTGCGCGGCTTTGGTCAGCGCGACCCGCTGGTTGAGTACAAGACCGAGGCCTACGGCGCGTTCCAGATACTCGTCGATACCATGTATGAGGATTACCTGCGCACGGTTCTGCGCATCGAGATCAAGGCTGCCCCGCGTGCCGTGGAGCACAAGGAGGAGCCCGCGCTCGAGGGTGCGCGCTTCTCCGGTCCTGCCGAGGTCGATGGCGACAACGGCGACTCGGTGCTGCGCAAGCAGGCGCAGGTGCAGGCCCGCACGGCTGTCCAGGGTGGTCCGGCTGCCGTCAACAACGGTGGCAAGGTGACCACCTATCGCAAGTCCGAGAGCGACGATCCGTACGTCAACGTGGGCCGCAACGACCCGTGCCCCTGCGGTAGCGGCAAGAAGTTTAAGTACTGCCCACGGCAGGAATCGTTAATGGCTGAGGCTTTAGAGGTAACGCCCGCCGAGCTGGACGCGTTTGCGGACCGGCTCGGCGAGGTCGAGTCGTATCTCCACTTGGACGAGAAGCGTACCCGCGTGACCGAGCTCGAGGCCAAAAGTGTTGGCCCCTGGCTTTTGGGATGACGCCGACGCCGCCCGTGCCACCATGGAGGAGATCGCTCGCACCAAGGAAGATATCGCTGCTGTGGACACCGCGCGCGGCGAGCTTTCCGATGCCCGCGCCGCGCTGGAGCTTGCCGAAGAGATGGGGGACCCCGACGCCGCCGCATTGCGCGAGGAGGCTGCCGCTACGGCAGAACGCCTGGCCCGCGCTATCGACGAGCTTGAGCTTTCGAGCTGGTTTACCGGTGAGTTCGATCACGGCGATGCTATTGTGACTATCAAGCCCGGACAGGGTGGTCTGGAGGCCCAGGACTGGACCTTCATGCTCTTTTTAAGATGTACATGAAGTACTGCCAGCGTCGCGGCTGGAAGGTCACCATCAACGACTGTCCCGCAGCCGAGGTCATCGGCATCGACCGCGCGACCTTTACCGTCGAGGGCAAGGACGCATTTGGCATGCTGCGCGCCGAGGCCGGCGTCCACCGCTTGGTTCGCATTAGCCCCACCGACGACAAGAAGCGCCGCCAGACCACGTTTGCCGGCGTCGAGGTCATCCCCGTGCTACCCGGATGATATCGACATCGAGATCAGCCCCGATGACATCCGCGTGGACGTGTACCACGCGAGCGGCCCGGGCGGTCAGGGGGCGTCAACACCACCGACTCCCGCCGTGCGCGTGACGCATTTCCCCAGCGGCATTGTGGTTACCTGTCAAAACGAGCGCAGCCAGATTCAGAACAAAGCTGCGTGCATGCAGATCCTCAAGGCTCGCCTGTACGAGATTGAGCTCGAGAAGCGTGCCGAGGCGCTCGATGAGATCCGCGGACCCAAGACCACGATTGGTTTTGGCAACCAGATCCGCAGCTACGTGCTCTACCCGTACCAGATGGTCAAGGACCTACGCACGGGCGTGGAGACCAGCAATGTCGAGGCCGTTCTTGACGATGGCGACCTGGCCCCGTTCGTTATTGGCTACCATCGCTGGGCTACCGGCAACGCTGACGCGGAGACCCCCAGTCTGCATAAACCGCCCGGTTTATGTGGAGATGGATTAAAACCCCAGCAGGGTGGTTTTGTATCCAGAGCAAACCCTGCGCAGGGGTGGTTTTGTCCGGCGAATCGGTAGAATCCGGAATACAAGAAGAAGTTCAAAGGCATCCGTTTGGGTGCGCTTTTTTGAGAGGCAGCATGGCATATCGTCCTGGACATCAAAGCGCATTCTTTTCGATGAACTTCTTTCACGACCTGCCCAAGATCATGTTGGGGTGTGCCTTGGCCGCCATCGCGACCGACTTGTTTTGATTCCCAGCGATGCCGCCGGTGGCGTTACAGCGCTTGCCACCGGCGTATCAGGCGGGGCGCGGCGCGCGGCCTATATCGCTTCCCGTTGGTATTCAGACGATCGTGATGAACGCTGTTGTTGGTGGGTATGCGCGAGGGCGGCATGTTCTACGGGTGCAGGCCGCGACGGGCTTTGTGCTGCTGGGCTTCTTTACCGATCTGTTCGCCCCTGTTTTGTAGCACCTCTGGCGGATGCGGACCTGATGCTCCCCTGCCATGTGGGCGGCATTATTACGGGCATCGGTTACGGCATGGTGTTGCGCGCCGGCGCCCAACACCGGCGGCT